>Ga0099825_1002022_pt1 | contig 26601 bp, 18 predicted proteins | sample SiratroredBW_FD_76838 | JGI IMG/M metagenome (GOLD analysis project Ga0099825, IMG submission 76838) | Root nodule microbial communities of legume samples collected from California, USA - Siratro red BW | ecosystem: Host-associated > Plants > Roots > Nodule | place: USA: California | collected... | reverse complement strand
ACAACCTAGTGCCTCTCTTCCTTTGTCTGAATCCCTGAACCTCCTGTTTAAAGTAAAAAAAATATTAGTATCAGTTATCAAATTAGATAAGAGAGGATGTACCCAACCTGAACCTCACGCTTAGTTCATATTGCGCAACCGCTACCATCAACAATGTCAACGGCTGGTCTATCACCTCCAAAGCAGAATGCGCGCAACCGCTACCATCAACAATATGGTGTTTTTCCACTACCTTCTCCACTGCTACACTTACTAAGCACCTGCAACGCAATCAGTACCACAAAATCCACCATCGTCGTCGCCCTCCGCTGGCGGAACACCAACGTTATCTTGATCGTTGGCCGCCTCGTCGTCCATAACAACTCCGTCGGCATTGCTGGCTACTGCGAGGAGCTTGGCTGCCACCCCCTCCACTCGCTCGTTCTCCGAACACCGCCCGCCACCACCTCCATAGAGCTTGGCACAATTTTCTCAAATACTTTTTGCTGTATCAATGTCGCCATTTTCGTGCGACCCTCCAAAGACCCACCACTGTCATTTCCCAAATTTTGAAAGTTTTCCGAAAATGGCTGGACCACATCACCTCCCCTTCGCAACACGTGACCTGAGTTTGGATGATCGGAAGGATTCCGACCACAATCACCCTCTCCAAACCCACATCCAAGGATTGAAGGCTATCTCCCACCCTTGATTCCATTGCGGAGCTCGAATCGAAAATGGCGTCTTTATTGAACCAACAACAATGCTTTTTACATTCCACAAATGAATATTCTTCCTCCACTGAGATTTGATAAGCTCTGTTCGTTGATCCATATCTCCTCACATATTTGTACCTTTGATACCACAGCTAATCTTACCTTCAACCGAGCAAATTCCATACCCTCCCAATTTAGAGTTGCTTCGTAAACGTCAATAAGCCTTCTGAATGTATTCAGTACCTTCCTGAAGCAATCAACTGTCCAAAGAAATGGAGGAATACCCGCATCTCGTCCACACTTCTTTATTCCCCACGGCCATGCCTCTATCCCATACCACGGTTTAATAGTTTCAAATACCAAGCTCAAGCCTTCCTTACTAGCTTCAACTATATCAGAAATTTTCACTCCAACCTGGCACGTTAACATTACGTGTTTATCACCCAACTATCTCACTCTAATAGAATCTAACAACTCTTCATGTAAAAGCTCCATAGGCATATAGTCCCTCAAAATTCCTACCCAACTATCCTCTAACCAAGGCAGCTTCAATGGTTAAGTAGACATCACTCGCCCCTTCCAATCGTTACTACTGATATGTGTATTCCTTTTTATAACTTCTTTTTTCTAGCTTCTATTGACCCGCCTTCACCCTCCATTGTTGTACAATCTTGCCTTGTTGGGATTTCTGCGTAGTCTTGGGTTCCTGTGGTGGAGGTATAGCTTGGAAGTAGCCTTCATTCTTCCTATATCTTGGAAGATTTCACGTACAGTTTTATTGAGCCAATGCGAATCGAGTCAAGCTCAATCTCCAGTTTGGATACATTCTTAACGTCACAAAATCTTACAAAGCCAAACCTATTCCCTACCTATTTTTCTGGATATGAACACTTCCTCTACCCTTTCCCTCCTTTGAAAGATTTTCCACATATCACACTCACCAAAACTATAAGAGAAATGAGAGTAAAAGAAAATGGTCACCTGCCATGATTTAATCTGTCTACCACCATTGAACTGCTTGGCTGACGGAACCACCATCAGTGACCCGTTTCAATATTGCAGTTTACAGAAGACAGAAGAGAGAAAAATCAGAAGACGTGTGTATGTGTGTATTAAATATATGAGATAAACCAAAAATATATTTAAATCAAAATTAATTAAAAGGTAAATTTCATTTATGAAGTTAAATTAAATATAATTCATTTAATAATAAAATATCAAAATTATAATAAAAGTTTTATTCAATATCTAGTACTTGTTTAACCATTCATATATATTTAATTTTAGAAAGTCTCATATAAATTACGTAATGATAGTGTTACTCAATTATGTATAGATAAGTAATGATAGTGTTATTCAATTATGTACAGATAAAAAATTAAATTGTTTTTACTTAACACAAGATAATAATAACTTTCACTGCTATCTTATTTTTTGTAATAATAGAAACTTACAATTTACAATAGAAAGAGGAAGTATTGTTACAATCTCATGTTATAGTGTGATTTTTTTTAAGTGAGATTTTTGGATAAGAGGTTAAACCAATTTGATAAACTTGGTGAAGTTTTAAATTCAAAATCAACTCTTCAAACATATTAATTTAATTCACCTTATGAATAAATATTTATAGAGATAAACCTGGAAAGAATCCAAAATTAGAAGAAAAGACTAAACTTTTATATACCCAGTCATTACCTCAACAGTTTATATTTATAATATGGGTAATGTAAAATGAAGGAAAACAATAAATAATAGGATTTAACCCCTCATTTCACATTATTATCTTTGAATGGTATACCAAATTAAAATACAATTTATTATAGATAAAATTCTAATTCTACTTTAATATTACTGTTCACTAATTATTTCTATTTAACACCTACTTTTTTTAATAAAATAATATATAATAATAAAATAATAATTTATTTTAATATTAAATGATGGTATTTTTCTATCTACAGTATCATAACCCTATATACTATCTATGTACTATACTTTACTTTTCAAAGTGATATGGTGTGACTTTAATTCATACAGGAGGTGCCCGAGTTGGTATCAGTAGTGGCTTTGGTTGTCATTGACAAATAGGAAGAGGGAAAAATTACAAAATTAAAACCCAGTTATACAGAAAGCCAGATTTCTAGAAATATTTAATACTGATTAATTTAACAGGTAATAATGCAGGTAAAAAATTGCACAATATTACTCAGAATTATTCTGGAAATAAGCAGTTCTGAAGATGGCTTTGTCTCTACTAATATCCCTTATTTAACATTGTGGAGTAGTTGGGATCAGTCTCCCTCGGTCAGGAACAAAACGATCACTTGTTGGAAAACAGAAGTTATTTTCCTTTGATCAGTGAAAGTTTCGATAGACAAGGAGGGGTGACAGATGTGGACCATCTACATAATATGCTATATAACACCTTTTGAAACATTCTGTCCTTATTATCTTTAGGAAATATTTGAAAAAATGTTTTAAATTCTATTTAAACCTTCTAAATTCTAAAAGTTTCTTCTTACATTATAGTTGAAAGTCATTATGTTAAGATTTTATAGTTTAAAATAAAAAATTTTAGACAATGGATTGAAATTAGACCGTACTGTTTCCCTCATATCTGATAGATAAATCTCGTTAAATTATAAAGGTTTTGAAATTCATTTTTTTTGTCCATTATGATTAAAAAATAATTTTAATTACTTAAAAAGAACTTTTAATAGGCTAAAATCAATTAAGATGTAAGTTTTAGTGATTTTGATGGACTAAGAAGTCAGTTTAATCCATTAAAATTTTGTTATGAATTTTAGTCAAATTTATTCCACTTGGGAATTAATTCATGGTTTAATCCACTAAACTTTGAATAATTGGTTTTCCTTTTGTTCTTGAACAGTTAGTTGATTAAAATATCCTTTAGTTGATTAAAATTTCTCAACTTTCACACACTTCAAAGTATTCATTATCATTTTAATTATCAATAAAAATTATGTTTCTTCCTTTTTTCTTTCCTAATTCTTTATTTAATATGATGTTTTGGACCATTTGGATTAGATGTAATGAAAAGTTGATTGTGAAGTTTTGTCAATATTTAACTTGTAATTTTGACGTTTAATGTATTGTAACATTCATTAATCTTTATTCTTTTTTATAGAAATCATTTTTAGAAATATTAAGGACTTTCTTTGAAATGTTAAATTTTTAATTAATTAAAATTGTTTTAATAAATTAAAATGTTCATAAACTTGCTAGGTCTTCAGGCTAATCATTTAGTTTATTAAATCTTCAACTAATATGACTTAAAACATTTTAAAAATTGAAGTTAGTTCTATTTAAGTGATTAAAACATATTTTTAATAAAGTAAATAACTAAAATTGAATCTTTAAGTGGTTTTAGCCAACTAAAGTATGGTTTTAGTCTACTTAAAAGTCGTGAAACTTCATAAATATTTGCTTTAGCTGATTAAAAAAGTTTTTAGTTGGTTAAAATTGTCAGACTTACAAAATTAAGATTTTTACTTTTTAAATACAAATTAAATTAAAAGTTACATGAAATTTTGAAGAAATTTGCGTTTTAAAAAATATTTTATTAGAGCTATTCATCAAGAATTGAATTAAGAATATATTAAAATCATTGCTCCTTTTCTTTTACCATTTTGAACTAAAAATTCTAGATGAGATTTTCTTTGTATTCTTTTATATTATTGTTCTTGATCAAAGTTTTACAAGGTGTTATTGTGATAAGATTTAATGTATTTGAAGATTTTATGTGATAAGATCACCATGTGTCTCTTGATTTTGAAATGCCTCTTGTTCTTGAAAGGAATACGAGCTTCATAATTAAAGTTCAAAACTTAATTTTCTATTGTGAGACTGGCTTCATGTATTTGAAGATATTTCGACGTAATCAATTAGAACTATTTACAAAAGAAGATCAAGTTAGTAAGTATTTAAGCAAAGGGTGTAGTCTTACTAACAAAAGATACCACTTTATTTGTATGAATGATAATGGCTTTTAAGGTATTGAGCCAATGTAGGACACTATTCATTAAGACTCATACTTATCAGTCCTTCTTAGCATGATAGTTAGTGCTAATTAACTTAATTAATACCATTTTCAATTAATCTTGGAAATGAACAACACAATATCGTCATGCCATCTTTTAGAACCTCACTCTAAGACTCCAAAGGGACCAAGACCAATAGATTGATCTAGATACTGAAACATTGCAATTGAAGTCTCTCGATCACCTGTGCCTCTTGTTCTTGAAAGAAATATGAGATTCATAATTAAAGCTGGAAAGTTAGTTCTCTATAGTGGGACCAACTTCACGTATTTGAAGATATTTCGTCGTAATTGGTTGGAACTATCTACAAAAGATGCTCCCATAATCAATTTAGTAAGTATTTAAGCAAAGGGTATAGTTTTACCTGTAGGAAGTACCCCTTTATTTGTAAGAATGATAATAAATTTTTAAAGTATTGAACCAATGTAGGACACTATTCATTAAGATTCATACTTATCAATCCTTCCTAACATGATAGTTAGTGCTAGTTATCCTGATTAGCACTATTTCTAATTAATAAATACATGTGATAGTGCTAATTACCTTGATTAGCACCATTTCCAATTAAAAGATATATGTCCAAGTTCACGATTTAAACTCGATTTAGCTTAGAAGGAAGGGTCAACAACAACAGGCGATCAAAGCTCATAAAACCGAATTCCTCTAGAAATTTAATTAGGCTATCAAAGCTCTTAAAACCGAATTCGTCTAGAAGGTTTAATTAGGCTACGGTACACCTTACGTGTGCAGAAATTACAGTAAATCTTACCCAAGAAAGAAATCATCATGTGTAGTCCCTTCCGAAAAAGCAACAACAACAACAGTAACGAATTTTTGTATGAACAAGAATTTCACATAAGGACTCAACTAAAATAAAATCATTTACCAATGTTTTCTTTTTCCAAATCAGTCTCAATATAAGTGAGATAAGGTTGAATTACACATAAAGAAAAATAAAATCCAAAAACACTGATCCTTAAAATTTTAGATCCAGAATGATATCATACTATCTTATATAAACAACTCGTTATTAGTGATGAATCTCTTGAGTCTCTCTCCGTGAAAAAATCTAACAAAAAGTTCACATCACCTAATCCCAGAACTCAATCATGACTACAACCCTGAACACTACCTATACAATATCAACCGCATTAGACAGTAGGAAAAGACCAAATATACTTTTTATTTATACTTTTCTCATTTTACATTTTGTCACAAGATAAAAACACAGTATATCCGTATCAGTGCATCTTTAAAGAGAAGTTGCTGCTATAAACACACTCTTATGTAGCATCCTAAAGAAGGACATGGTAGTGGGAATCAAGAAGTAAAGCATCAATACTTTCAAAAAATAAAGCTTCTGGAAAAATGGAAATCAGTTCATGACTTGCAGAAGTTATGAAATTATAGTAAAAGTTACCAACCGAAAACAAAAAAGCAGCCAAAGAATATTTTTTACTTGACCTCCAATGTGTATCCTAACATTAAAACTTACCAAATGGATAGGATAACTGCTTAAGCCTTAGATTAAATTAAAACTATATAATTTAAAAAAAATCTTAATTGTTCTCGGTTTCACTCTTAAAGTACCTACAATTGCCCCAACCCTCACCCTTTTTATTTCTAATTGAGACAAGGTCACATGCAATTCCTTCAAAGTGTTTCTATCTGCAACACACACTCAGTTCTCCAGTTAATGGTAGTTTAGGTATGAAGAAGCAAAAATGCCCCATTAGATAAGTAACTACTAACTAGAAAAACCATCTTTCTTTACTAAGAAGTTTGGAACAAATGGTAATTTGTAACCTCCATATGCATGCTCAATATGCTTAATTGAAAGCAATCAAACACAAGTACATTGTTCCTTACATAATTTAAACTAGCTACAAAGCTCTCTCAGTACAGGATCATAACTTATCTACCTGTAAATCTCAACTTTAACTGATTTCATCTACTTGCAGATAGAAAAAACAAAAAGAGAAAGAAAGAACCTTGCAGCTGAAAGTAGGCAGTTTTCTCAAAATGTTGCTGATGAACACTTTTTCACTTTCAAATGGTCTGAACTAGCCCTTTGCATGTCGCTACTGGGTCGTCAAGCGAAAGCAGCATAAAGCAAGACAAAGAAAGGGATGATACCTAAACATAGAACTACCTTAGGGGGCTCTGGTTGTATGTAAAGAGGGAACATGAAAGCTGATAAGATAACATGCAAGATAAATAGCACTATTGCCAACTTTTTTTGTTATCTATGACATCCATTTCTTCTCTGAGGAAAGTCAAAACCACAATGAATGAAGAGAAAGAGAGGAACTCCTTTTAAGATCTTAGTTCACTGTTGGATGCCTTCTCAGGCTCTTCGATTCGAAGGGTTTGCCACCTATAGAGAAATTATTCTCTTCTTCTCTATTAAGGCATGCATTTCTGTATAGATGTGTGTTAAACATCTGAGGTGGACTAAGAATATATTTAAATCAAAATACATAATTAAAATGCAAATTTTATTTTTCAAATTGATTTTATGAAGTTAAATTAAATATAATCTCATTTAATAATAAAATATCAAAATCATATTAAAAGTTCTATCCTAACATTATCGAGTCCTTGTGTCCTTGTTTAAATACTATTCATATATACTAGGTAATGATAATGATACGATACTCAATTACGTACTCATGACAAATTAAATTGTTTTTTTACTTAACACAAGATTAAATCAAATTAATTTGTTTTTTTACTTAACATAGGATAATAATCGCTTCTATTGTTATCTTTTGTAGTAATCAAAACAAGAGACACTGTTATAGTGTAATGTTATAGTGTGATTTTCTTGGTAGGTTTTTGGATGGCAGGTGAAACCTAAAATTGGAAAAACTTAGTGAGACCGTAAATCCAAAATCAACTCTTCACGCAAACTAGTTTAATAAATATTTATAGATAGAAACCTTGAAACAATCAAAGATGGGGAGAAAAGACTAAACTTTTATATACCTGAGTGTATACATTTACTATATTACCTCAACAGTTTATACTTATACCATGGGTGATAAAAAATTGAAGGAAAACAATAAATAATAGGATTTAACCCCCACATTCCACATTATCATCTTTCATCTGGTCACGGTGGTCTAATTCTACTTTAATACTACTGTTCATTAACGTTCATTAATTATTTCTATTTAACACTTCCTCTTTTTAATAAAATATTATATAATAATAAAATAATAATTTATTTTAATATTAAATTATTGTATTTTCCTATGTGCAGGTATCATAACCCTGTATACAATTTATGTACGATGCTTTACCTTTTCAAAGTGATATGGTACTGACTTTAATTCACACGGCAGGTGCAAGAGTTTGAATCACTCTCAGTGGTTGTCAGTGGCTGTATACCTAGTTAGAGATTCTCATTGAGAAACAGGAAAAGGTTAAAAGTTACAAAATTAAAACCGAGTTATACAGAAAGCCAGATTTTTAGAAATATTTAATACAACCTTTATTTACAAACCATCTTCTAAGACTAGTGTGATTAATTTAGCACCATAATAATGCAGGTAAAAAATTACACAATCTTGCTCAGAATTATTCTGGGAATAAGCTACAATTCTCGAAATGACCTTGTCTCTACTGATATCCCTTATTTAACATTATCCAGTAGTTGGGACCAGCCTCGATCCGGACGGTCACTTGTTGAGACAGAAATTATTCTCTTGATCCGGACGGTCACTTGTTGAGACAGAAATTATTCTCTTGATTGGTGTCTGTTTCGGTGGACAAGACGTAACATATCTGAACCATCTGCATAATAATATGTTACATACAGTAGTAAAAACAAGTTCATTTCAGATTCATATTGAGAACCCTGCACCACAGAAAATGAACACAACAAATTACTTGAAAGATTTAAAAAGTAAATAGAAAATGAGCATGATCCCTCATGATTCCCTTACACAAAAACCTATAGGGCTAACCTGTAAGCAACTTGGAAAAAGAAAATGTTTGTTATGTATATGCTTGGAAGGCTCATATTTTACAATAGAGAGTCTCCTCGATACTCCTAATTACAACACTCATGCTGCCACCGCTTTCCAATGCTTTAATAACAGCTCTGTGTGCAGCTCTGTGCCATTTGAGCAGATTATATGATTGCAAAACTGACCATCTTGCTTGATTGGACATCTACCCAAATACAAGAATGTCAAAGTTTAAAAATTAAAATCACACAAAATATAAACCACCAGACCAGATGTATCGGTTGGTTGTGGAAATACCTCAGCTGTTGACAATGGAGGATCAAGAAGAAGACAGATGCCTCTAAATAAATTTTCATCATTTTCTCCACCCTCTGCCTCACCGTATACAAGAGCTTCAGCTGCAATACCAGCAAAAAGTACCATGCAGTACCTAATATAGGGGATAGGGACTCGTCCATCAACATAGAGCTAAATGGGCCAGAAGACAAGTTTGAATGTGTCTACTTAGACAGTGACCAAAATTGAAACAGGAATAGTGAATTAATAACGGAAGAACCTATAGCCAGGAATAAAATTATTTAAATTCACTATTATAGTTATTGATGGAAATAAGATATCAGATACAAGATACAACAAGGATATACATATATAAATATAACAATAACATAAAGATTAAACTACCCTAATATAATATTATTTACCATCCCCCAAACACACGATACATTAGCACAAAGCATCGAGTTTGATAGAAACGCTTAACAGAGTGGGTTTGGTAATAAATCAGCATTCTGTAGAGCTAAAAAGATGAAAGACAATGTAATGATTCCATGTTGAAAATGATTATGAGTGAAATGGAAATCAATTTTAATATGCTTTGTGAGCATATGAAAGACTTAGTTGTGAGCAATTTGAATAACACTCTTGTCCCAATGCATAGGAGTTAGTCTAGAAAGATAAGCATACATGTCAAAAAAATCAGCATCAAAATAAGCATACAACTCCAAGGAAGATGATGAAAGAAAGAGAAGACTCTAACTGAGTACCAAGAAGCTATCTCAGAATGTGAAGAACAACTGCCCAATGCACAATGCACTGTAGTAGGAGAAACAACAAACTGACTCACAATATGCACAACATAAGCAATATCAGGACGATTAATTGTGAGATATACTAGATTGCCAATAATAGTTAGATACATAACGAAATCAAATAGAAGGATGCCATTAGAAGGACTATATTTCACAACGATCAATAGGGATGTCAAATATGCAAGTATCAGAAAGACGACCTTGTGCTAGACTTGTGCCAATATAGTTAGAATGAGAGAAGATAACCTCTAGGAGAAGATGTAACTTCAATCCTCAATAAATAACGAAGAGAGCCCAAATCATTCATTTCAAATTGTTTCCTGAGCTACAATTTTAACTCTACCATCTCAGCTACATTTATCATGTCATCAATATTACAATAGAGAATAATAGGACGATGAGGAGTTGTCTTCCGATATAAAGCAAAGTCACAATCACTGGAACAAAATCCAAGAGATGCAAGAACAATGGAGAACTCCTCAAACCAAGTTCAAGGAGCTTGTTTAAGACCATAAAAACTCTTTCTTAACTTACACACCTGACTTGGATTTTGAGGAACAAGTGGAGGAGCTACCATGTATATGTCCTCTCTCAAATCACAGTTTAAGCATTTGTAACGTCTATCTCAAAAATATCTCAGTGATGAATACAAGCAATAACAAAAAGAGTACAAATGGTAGTAGTCTTAGCAACTAGTGCAAAGTTTTCTACATAATCTAGACCATATTTGTTAGAGAATCTTTCAGCAACTAAACAAGCTTTGTTAAAGCTCAATAGGATAAAGAAGAGAAGTAAATCTCGAAGTATATTCAACATATCTCAAATTGTTGGTTCCCTAGAAGGGGAGCAATCAGAATGTTGAAGGAAAGCAATCAAAATACAATATGGGGGACCTTTCAGAAAGTTGTGCTTTAGCAAGTCAAACCAGAAACTAAACCAGATATCTAGGTTTAAGAATAGAGTCAAGAACCAATGAAGCAAAGACAGAAGTTGAAGACAAAATGCTACAAGAAAACAACACAAGATGAAGGTTTGGAGAGAAAAAGATCAACGGTTCAAGTGTATGAAATGAAAAGATCATAAAATGATTGGGGGAACAAACAATCTTGGCATGAAGGAAACATCCCGAGGCGAGAAACCCAACAAAAACAACAAACGAAAAGCAAGATCTAGATAGAGCAAAAGAAACATGATGAGGGAGAAACTCAAGGTGGACAACCAAGAAAACAACTTATCTTTCTATTTCTAAATAATTTAAAGGTGGAAAACAAACTTTGGAGAAAAAGCCAACGTCTAGGAAAGTTTGCTCTATGGTGGCAAGTGTAGGAAGCAAAGGGAATGTGTTTGCTGTAAAAGGTTTGATTCTTGGACATTTCAGTCAACCAGCCACAACGACCATTGGAGCCACCTAACTAGGATTTAGACACTAGAATTGCCAGACCCTGGTGCTCATATGTGGTGTGTCATATGCTGGTTTGAGATGAAGAGGAAAGTGGGTGTTGCTCCTGGGGTGATGGAGACAACGACTATACTGAAATTACCAAAAATTGGTCATTCTTTGCCCCGTAATGGACTTCAGGTGTGACCATTTTAGTTTATTCTCTCAAAACACTTATGGACCAAACCCAACAAAGTGGGGTAAAGAAATAGGCTTTAGAAATGAAGTAAAAAGGATGAGAAAATGATGTCTAGTGTTAAATAAAAGGTTTAAATATGTTTCCGGTCCTTAATGATAGCTTTTAAATTTTTGGGTCCTAATAAATATTTTATTTTGTTTTTAATACCGAAAGCTCTATCCAAGTCACTAGACTACAGTTCCCTCTTCAGAGTGCTATCTAAAGTGTTTTAGGTTAGGGACTAAAAATAAAATAAAAATTTACTGGGTACGGAAAAGGTTAAGAAAATATTTGAACCAAAAACTAAATTTCATAATTTTTTTAGGAACTAAAAACATTTTCACTGACCTTTGTTAAGCCTAAATAGAATATGGTGGTGATCTTTTATGACATATCAACTCAATAAAAAATGAAAACAAGCTAAAACGCCTTCAATTCATGGTACATATTTTCATTGAATGAAAGTATCACTAGGGCAGAAAAAAAAAAGTTGCACCCAACATAATCATGCAAATGCATACAGGTCCATAAATCATGACTAAATCGTATGGTATGGGAATGTAGAGTAAAGGATTTATATCATTTGTGTTAAGCCCTAAGCATATGGAAATTGAGTTGTCTGATGTGTTTGCCATTCAAAGTAGGAAAGTAACAAGTTTTGCATATTAGGACTTAATCTTCGTAACTATTTCTTTTATTTTTCCCAATTTTTGTTAATACAGGTGAATCCTTGGGTATGCTGGTGTTGTAGGTAGATTTTGTTGTCAAGAGAGAGGACTTAATCCATTTAAAAGAAGCTACAAGGATTCTTTGAGGGAAAGTCTCAAGATATTTGAAAGAAGTTAGAAAAAACAATTATAGAAGTTTTCATAAGGCATGACCATGACATCTAGAGGTGTGGTTGTGACCTCTCGAAGCCTATTTTTTGCATTAGCGAATTACATGACCATGATATTTAAAGGCATGGTCGTTACCTTCTCTGGAAGCTTATTTTTCTCATCAGCAAAATGTCACAACCATGACATTCAGAGGAATGATGGTGACCCATGACAGCAAGAATGTCACACCCATGACTTCTTTCTAGGCTTTCGTGTTCTACATTTTAATTGTAATTTGGGCCCATAACTCTCTTGCCCACTGTCTTTAAATAGTTTTTTCCTCTCTAGGCTTAGGTACCCTACACTTTATTCTCTATTACATTCTTAGAGTAATTAAGGATACTTATCTTCTTCTCTTTTCTAGGTTTCTCTTTATTATTTTACTTTTTCCATGACTATGAGTGAGTAGTGTCATTATTTTGGGATTAAGGCTAAACTTCACGATTAGTGAAGTTTAATTTACTTTTTCTACAATTTCTTTGGTTTCTCCTCTTGATTTCTCTTCTATTGATTTTCATCTTTGTGAAGCGATTAACAATCATTTTCATTACATAAATGCTTAGGAAAAGACCAAGATGTGAATCTAATCATTGGACCTAAAAAGGAGGGACTTAGATTTTACATAAGAGTAGACTTGATCCTTCGAGGAATCAATGAATTAGCAAAGAACTTAAAGAGTTTAATTGAACATAGCTACTGTAAGAGTAGGGGTCAATTCAATTAGATACGTCTGCATTGTTTGGGGGAAACTAAATTACCTTGGGTTAATTCACCTTCAAACAAAATCAAAAGTGTAATAGGGTTAAGAGATTACATCGGTAGTAAGTTATGGTGTGAAACTCAACCCTGAAAGTTTTCTTACATCAATTTTATCCCAATTAATTTGCTTTCCTATTTCAATTCTTAATTTTCTCCTTGAATTCTTTATTTCACAATCAATGCTCAAATTCAATTAATTTCTTTTCCTTTTAATTGATCTTAAATTGTGATAATTACAAAGCCAAAAACACAGTCCTTGTGGATTCGATATTATTACACTATGACAATCGTGCACTTGTGATTTTCTTGTAAGAAAGTTGTTGTATTGTGATGCCACAAAATGTGAAGCCCTAGGTATTGGAGTTGGACATAAAAAGGCTGAAGGAATGGCATTTATTTAGAGGGGAAATGAGGTGAGGGGATGATGATCTAAATTAGCCATCTGGTTTTAAATTTGTCGGAATTAGTAGTAAAATCCCTATTGGAACTTGCAGTAATTTTCAGATTTATGTACATAGTTATTCTTGTACCTAGAATATACCATGATTTTACTTAGGAACTAGAATCATACATGAACACAAAATTTGCCAGTGCTTAGATACTAGGTCAGCTGAGTAACTCATTCAAGCTACTCAGAAATTTCATCCTCATAATCTCTGAAACTTTCTAATGTATCACTATAACAAAAGCTAAAATGTTATACACACCTATCAAAAGCTGTACCATCAAGTCGGCCTTCAGCAAGGTTATTGGCAACTTTTTCATCCCAAAATTGTGTCCCTGCCTAAAAAACAAGGATACTGCTAGTAAAATGACGTTGAACGATTAAAGAAACTTAAAAAGATTCAGGATTTCTTATTTGCTATAATACAAGTCAATAATGAAGCATATTTGCAAAAAAAATATTCAAGTAAAAGAATAGGAAATAAAATCAAGACTTGCACTTGTAAGTATACAAGTGCAAACAAATACAAATAATTCAAAATCAAAGGCACTGCAGCTCGATCACTAAACTTCGATGAATTAACCAATCTTTCAATGTAGTCAATTTTCAAAAATCAACATAAGATAATGAATGAAAATATTCAATCATATTTAAAACACAAATAATTGTACACAGCAATGAAGGATTAAAAGGAAAAATAAACTGTCTTCCTCACGTTTTTTGTGACAATAAGTATCATTACCACCAATTTTATTTCATCTAGCACTAAAATTAAAATCAGGGCCATTAGTAGACCAGTAAACAGACTTTCTTCAAAAGTATCAAGTTTGCATCATATAAAGTGTTTTACTGTGTTTTATTAGATTTTAAAGTACAATGAAGGTAGTTAAGGTTTTTTTCATCAAACTAACAAAGGACGAACATCGCAGAGAGAGAAACCGAAAAAAGATAATGACTAAATAATAATACCAGGTATCTTATTCAAAATACAAATACAGGAATAGTCAAATAGAACTAATATATTAAGAGACTACCAATACGAACCAATAGTGTCATATCATGAATAAAGAAAAAAAAAAAAAATACCTGTCCTTGAATGCCCATTTGCATTGCAACTATAGGGTCTAAAATCACCCCCCGAATTGGGCAACCCATTAGGTAAGCTGAAATTTCATTATGATGGACCTTGTAAGATGGGTAATCAATCAATCAAACATAATCCAAATTGTATAACTCCCGCATGTGACCTTTAAAATCCATCAAAATAATCAACATTAGTTACCTGTTAGTACATGTCCAGCTTCATGAACAAGAATTCGGCGCCTAAATGGTGGCCAGTAACTTGAGATTTGAGCTAAACAAGTACCGCCCAGAAATATAGCATCTGCGGCAGCTAGGCCCAATATCACTGCAAGGTTGGGCCTGAGGTCAATTCCTTGTGCTAAAAGAAAGGAAACCCCACCAAGAAATGCGGCCAAAACAATGCTTGAACCATCTGAAAGACCCCACTTCTTGGGAGCAAGTTTAGTCACTGCCCAGAAGGAAGGAAAAGTTATAAAGTTCAACCATTTTCAACACCATAGAATTGTATAAAAGGTTACCCATTACAGCATAGCATATCTTAAACAAGCACTTTTAGCAATTTGTAGCTAAGGGGAAAATATTGTCAAAAATTCATATTTGTACCTTCCAAACCAGTTGAGTAGCTCAAGACATCTGGTGTCACTTTCCTCGTTCCCTCCAAAACTATACAAGATAGACACCACAAAAAGCGGGAGAGAGGATACCAGTTAGTGAGTGCATGAAAAGCCTTAAATAGAATGATTATAGAAAATTGTTAGTGGATCTTAGGATTAATTAGTCTTAAAGAAAATACCATTTAGTGTGCTCATATAATTGATTATGCTCCCACCATAATCGATTATGTGAGTTTTCTTGCCCAAATTCACCTATTTCAGTGGGGTGGGGCATAATCGATTATGCACGCATGCTAAAGTATGAAACGGAATTCCAATTTCACCAATATCACCCGCTATTTATTCCTAACACGAGTAAATTAACACAAAATGGAAAACAAGGACAAGATTATCACTGCCTAAATAAACCAGTTACCATTTGTTTTTTATTCTAGCAAATTAATCACATACACTTAGAATCTTTGTACTCAAATATCTCCTATTTTCACTCTCTTTCCCTCAATCCAAACAACCTTATTTTCTACTCTAATTCTCTTACTTCTTTTTTTCTTTTTCTTTTCAACTCACTCTATCACCCAATCCAAACAAAGTCTTATTCTCTATACTAAAAAAACATTCCTTTTTACTCCCTGTGTATATCATCTTTTAACCTCAGTCCTCACGCTAGAGACTAAAATAGATTCAAAAGATATATACAGATACTAAAATGCATGTGTAGTGACTCAGGGAAAGTTTTTGTAAACATAGTAACTATATAAATAATTAAACAGAAGCAATATCATCGAAACATTATTTATTAATAATACTATTATTTCAATTATCTCGAAGAAATTGAAAACTCACCAATGTTTCTGCATTTCCCAAAATTGGGCAAGAAACCCCTATCTTTGAGGAACTTGTAAGCGTTAGCCACAAGCTTCATGTCATCAGCGTTCAAGCACGTGTCTAGAACCTCCCAATCCCTCTGCGGCCCGAACCGATCCAACTCGAGGAACCGTAGCCGAGTCAACTCGGCTGCCGGAGAAACGCCATCGACGAGCGGCTCCTCTTGGCGTTCCGTCTCGAGGGACTTGAGAAACCTCAGGGCTCCGGCGAGGTCCTTCCGCTTCACCGCCTCCTCGTACTCCCGCCATTCTCTGACGGCTCTGCGCAGAGGAGTGGCGGCAGGGACCGTGCGGGAAATTCCGAGGGACAATGGTTTGGGCAGGAGAAAGTGAGGGAAAATTTGGAGGTTAGGGAAGAAGTTCGAAACGGCCATCAAAACCGAAAAGATGGTAGTAGTTATTTTCTGAATTCAATTATCCTTAACTATTGAATGATATATGCATACGAAAAGAAAAAAAAAATAGATAAGAAAAATAAAAAAGAATAACCTGTTTATTAATTTATAAAATTCTATTGTATTAATTTCTTTAAAAATTTAAGTAATTTACATAAACTAATTTTAGCTAATAAAAAAGTTTTGTTTTCTTCTGTAAATACTCATGAAAAATTATCTAATCAAGCCTTGAATAATAGTTAGTTGTAGTGGTTCACAAGTACATCATAGTTAAATTTTTGTAACGATGTGCAATTAAAAACGTTTAAAGAGTGTGTATATAAAATATTTTCAATTTCAATTATATTAATTTTTAATTAAAGTTAGATTTTATTTGGACCGGACTCATTGTTTAAAAAGATGAATATTATGTAATGGATAATTTGAATAAAAAATAGTGATTGATATGTTTTTATAATTTTCTTTCAACAATATGCACAATTTCTTTCGTCATAATTTCTTTAGTCATAAGTAGAATTTAAATTGCAAATAATATGTAAAATCCGTAAAATCATATTTCTCAGCTATCACCCTTTCATTATTAATATTTCTCAAGTTTCTCTTCCTTCTTGACTATCATCCTTTCATTATTGAACTGTGCAGAGGATTTGTTTTATTTCCTGCAAAAGCATATGGTCTAAATTGTTACTTTGTTGATAATATGTTGAAAATTGAACAACATTTCAAATTATCTATGATCCAATATGCATAGTTATGAAAATACTATAGTGAGTATTGGTTGGTTTCTTAATCGGTGGATAATGATTGTTGTGAATATTTCATGACTGAATTGGGTTTAATCGAGGACAACCCTACTTGTCTTACCCTCTTGAATGAAACGTCATCCTCTAATTCATTTATGAAATAGTTTTATTTATTTATTTTGTTGAACTTTTGTGAAACCACTCTTTTGATTTTGCACCTATGAAGTTGAGTTCAAAACATAAGAAAAAAAAATTCATGTAAGATAATGTAAGGATTGATGATCATTTTGATCACCAACCATTTTTTACACCCTAAATGATTTTTAAGTATTTTTTTTTTTACCTATTACCATCATATGGATTATCAGTAAATTTGAAAAAATTATTAAAAATATTAGTTTGTGAAAGTTTGAAAATAATTTGATAGATATTATAAATTTTTTTATTTTTTTAATTGATATATTTGTAAAATTACTAATTGACTTTTGTGAAAAATAGTATTTCGTAATTTCTACACACTTGCAAGAACTGTTTTGCAATTTCTAATTTCATCTCTTTAAATTTCTTTATTCAAATCTTTTTACATGAGCGAGAGAATATCTTCACATAAGCGAGAATTTCATCCTATAAATTCTCTCCTATCCATCTTCTCAAATTAGTACAACTAAACAAATTTTATCCAAAACAATCCATCCTCTTATACAGTAAAACCACACAAATTAGCTCAATCAAACATAATGTTACAATTTTTAATGAATTTTAAAGATAAAGTGAAATTCAATGAAAATTGTCATTGAACATGAATTTAACTCAAATAGGATTATATGAGTGTGTTTATAACATTTTTATTTCTGAACTAATTTAAAAAAAAAAAAAAAAGCTTCAGTAACTTTTATCCTTATAAAATAACTTTCTTTTTGTTTCTCTTTCTTTTTGTTAATTTTCTTCTCAAGTAAATTCCTTTCGTTTTGGTATCTAAAAAGGTTAACTTATGAGGTTGTTATCAGAAATTCCACGGGATAATCAGGCAAAAAGAATCATTGATCTAAGTTATAAAACTCGTTTTGTTCCTCAAAAGAAGTCATTTTATTATCGTACTTTTATAGTGTTCAATATGTGATTTAACAGCTGACTTGTGGTTATCTATGTTCAGATACGAAATGACTTATTATACTTCTATAAGGGAATTACTAGATCATTTCATTTGCGTAAAGAGATGCATCTTTAATGATTGCATTCCAGTGAGCATCATCCCATTGATCTCTGTAATTTTCTACCCTTCCGAGTGATAAAGGTTTGATGCTCTCTACATACATTTCCTCTCTCCAGTGCTCTCTAGGAGGCAAACCTGCTTCAGCAGCTAACCAATTGCAATAGCCAATCTACAAGAAAAATTTGCAAATGTGTAAAGATAATCAGAAAGTTAATGTTTGGCACCTCAATTATAAAAAAATAAACAGGTAACAAAAATTTTGAAAAAACAACACCATTTTGTATGAAGGACTTTTTATGAAAGAGTAATTTTTTACCGATGAAGAGTGGGGTGAGAATGAGTGAAGAGACAAAAAAGATAACTACAACGTGATCAAGAAAGATAAAATATATATTGTGTTTCACATAAACCATTTTACAGTTTAGCATTTTCCAATGTCAAAACGTTGGAGGAATTCTACCTAAGAAGTTATGTGATATTTTGGAACTGAACACGATTCAATAGTCAAAGTAAACAACCAAATCAATGTTCATGAAACATTTAGAGTATTTGCAGACCAATCTATGACAAAATTGGAGCTACAGATAAATCTTACCAGACTACATGGATTCCTTTTCAAAACTGACAAAACAAACACAAGCATGTGTATGCTGAAAGATCTTTCAGCATTCATCCCACAAATGTTGCCGCAAAAGATCAAGAGAGAGAAGTACCTCTTTAAAATGCAAGTAATGAGTCATGTGTTTGGGAATTCCGTCTTTTTCCATTTGTTGATAGTATTCCTCAACATAAGCCATCATCTCCTTTTCAGTTGGTAACAGTACCTTACCAGATAAAACCCTTGCTACCCACTTGCATTGCAACTCCGTCATTTGGAAGATGATGTCCTGATCACAGTAAATTACATACATTTCAACATACAAGCAATATAATTTTGGTAAATTTTCCAACATAGCATTTTTTATGATGATAAAAATCCAGGTACAAATAAACTTTGAACTTTTCACTGAACTTATAATGCTTTTGAGGCTGATGCTGATTATACATCTAATTCTTAAAATCTAGGAGCGCAAGGAGAAAGAAGAGTGGGAGATAGGATGCCATATGTGATGAAGACGATAAAGAGACAATTAATTGTAGAAAAAAGAACGTTGTAAAACTATGTCCTGTATACTCTTGTTTTCAACATGGGAAGAATTGTTTTCACAGTGGAGTAATGGCATTACAAGAAGAGAAAACTAGTAGCCAATTACCTTTTCAGGTATACCAATGAAAGAGAGCCAAGGAGCCAATGTAGGAGGAAAGATATGCTTGTATAATGGGCCAACACGATTATCCTCAATGGTCACTATTCCATTTGTTTCAAGAAATGGATAGTGATGCTTGTATCTGTCGAAATTAAGCCATAGATAGGAACTTAATTCACACAATTAGTCGGTAGATAAGTGGCCAAGATATAGTAAGCCACCAACATCAGAATATAGGCCTTCTTGGCTATGTTTTGCTTTTGCGAACTATTTTCAAATCAATTATGAGAAAAGAAATTACAAAATCGGTTTGAAGATCAAAAGTTTGTAAAAGAAGTTTAAAACGAAGTCATGGCTATAAAAGATCAAATCACTATTTCAAAATAGCTCGTTTAATGAAGCAATGTTATCCCAGTCTTCTATTGTTTCTGAAATAATAAACTCAACATCTTTATAGTATTATTATTTTCTTTCTCTTGAAACACCTTTCTAGTTCAATATTTTAAAAAATAAGACCAAAAAATATATTATATGCATACCCAGTGCAGTAGAGTATGACATCTGCATAGACAGAGGATCCATCTTCAAAAGCAACCAACCTATCTTCAGATACACATTTTACCTGTACAGACATGATTGATATGAATCTTATTTCACAGGATGCCTACACATTACGCTAGTTATAGTAAAGCAAAAAAATTCCTCATGGACACCAAATGAATTAGGAGATACCAAATATTTCATTCCTCATCTCATGTCCTAAGAGCAGAAGAATGTGAACACGATTTTTTCTGATTAAAAGGCAACTATAGAAGTTATACAGGTAACTCTTAAGCATACCATTTTATGCTGCCACATGTTATCATGATTTGCTAACTTCATAACCTTTACATCTGGACTTCTAGTTGCTATATGAACCTCCTTAGCTTCTTTTGCAATTTCTATTGAGATGTCAAAGGCACTAGATGCAAATCCAATGACAACCACGACCTGTTAACGGCGAAATATCAGTATTTACAAATTTTAATCAAAACTACTAGTGATATATTTCACATCCAATTCAATTTTATATTTTTTTCATATACAAAACTATGATATTACTTTAATTATTAAGCATGCAAGTAAAATATCAATTGAAATCAATACATGTAATAAACAATATTAAAAAAAAAACATAAGATACCAAATCAACAAATTAGAGCTAATTATCTTACAAAATGGTAAAGGTTTAGCTCAATCCTATTAAATCAATCTTTAAGGTGAGGATTGTCTTGATTTATATACTGTATCTTGACACTAGCTCTAGTCGATGTGAGACCAGTTTTTCCCAATACACCCACCTTGCATCTAGCGGTATCGGGTTTGGTACATGCATAACATAGTGAGTGGCCATTTTAAAGAATCTAAGATACACTGATTTAGACCTTATTCAACCATACAAAATAAACTTGTAAAACGAGGATTCTCCCACTTATATAGTGTCTTTTTCCCAAGAAATTGTGTTATCTACATTGAGAAAGAAAGCAAGACATAGAGTACTTTGCCAACAAGTCAAAAAGCTTCAACAAAACTCACTAATTAAGGTGAAGCACCTATCCGTTTGGTTATTGTTGCTTGATACTACTTTGCACTAAAAAAATAAGATTTTTAGAAAATAATGGTGGTCCACTAGGGATCTATGATACTACTTTTAGATAAAGAAAATTCTTGTTTAACATTGCTTACAGCACCTGATCCCGAAAAGGTTCTGGCACTCGGTAATTGTGACTATGAATTTGGTACCCTGTCCACTTTTCAATCCCTGAAACACAACCCACAACAATGAGAAAGAGAATTGTTTCAGCTTCTCTCCACAAACCATAACCTGGGAGAGGAAGATTGTGAAAACTTGTTCACATGATCACATGTCACTTAAGCATGCAATGATTCTCTACTTACCAGGAATATTTGGCACCCTGGGTTCAGTGAAGTGACCAGAGCAAACAACAACAGCTTCAAAAATCTCCCGAGTCAAAACCGATTCACTAGTCCTTGACTCAACCACCCACGAGTAACTCCTACCGGCGACTCGCTCCACCCGAACCACCTCCGACCCGAACCGGGTCAACCCGCGAAGCCCGAACTCGTCCGCGAACCGGTTCAGAAACCACAGCACCTCCTCGTGACCCGGAAAAGTCCTGGAGTCGCCATCCGGACGGTCCGGAAATGGGTAGTCGAGAAAGCCCATAAGCGGCCTCGGCAGGTTGGTGCGGAGGGAGCGGTAGAGGCTCGTGTGCACCACTTCCCGGTTCGGGTCCGAGCCGAGAGGATCGGAGTCTATCCGCGGGTCGTAGCACCAGGTGCCTCCGAGGTGGTGGCTTTTCTCGAAGACGACGACGTCGAGGCCCTCGCGACGGAGCTCTCGGGCGGCGGCGAGGCCGGCGACGCCGGCGCCGATGACGGCGACTCTGAGAGGGTGGGGCATTGTGAAAGGGAAGGGTGATTCATGGGTGGTGTGATTGGAGCACTTATTCTTGGCTTTTGGTTTGGATTGGAAAGAGCGTCATGAAGAGAAGTTGAAAGTAATTTTTCCTCTTAACCTTTTTTAACCATAGTCATGGAATGTCAAAAATAACGGAAAAGAGGGAACTTTTGCACAAAAGGTTGCAACTTTTCTCCTAAATTAACACGTGAGTGAAAATAAAGTTGTCGTCACAGTAAATAACTTTATCATTATCTTATCTACATTAGCACCATATTACTTGAATAAATAAAAATGTGTTACTCAAATTTGGCAAATTTTTTGTTCATAACTTCCAAAATGGAAAAAAAAAACTTAATTACCAAAATACAAGCAAATCTCTTAGATACAATTTAGATTTCAAATTAATTGAAATCTTATCTCATAAATACGATTTCAATTAAGTCATAATTATTAATTAAAATCTTACCTCAAAAATACTATTTTAATTAAATAATCATTGAAGTCTCGTCCTACTTTCAAAATATCTGTTCATGCATAATAATAATTGAAATCTCATTCTGCTTTTATAATATCTCTTCATGCATATTAAAAAATAAATAAAATCTCATTATGTTTTCATAATATCTCTTCATGCATATTAAAGAAGCTGTTTATGATGAAAATTAAATAATACACGTTTCAATTAAAATTATTAAATATTAGAAAATAAAAAATTAAATACTACAAATGAAAAGTTCAAAAATTGAAAAAATTAAATATTAAAAATACTTTTTAATATTCTTTTTATATTATAATATAAGTATCTTTATACTAATTTTACAAAATTGAAAATAATATTTTTATAATATTTAAAATTAGAAAAATTATGTATAATATTGATATTATTTTTATTATAAGATGTGTAAATTTATAATATTAATTATTTTCAATTATGATAAACAAATTAATAATTTGACATGAAAGAAAAATAATGACTAAGTGGTTAAATATTTGATGTGGAGGTAACTAAACTGACTAAATAAAAATAATGGATTAAATCAAATTAAAAATAATGGATTAAATCAAATAATTACAGTCTATAGGGACAATTTCTCCCATTATGATCGTCATTCGAGTTTTCTCCTATTATGATCGTCATTTGAGTAGTAATTGGTCAAGTCAGGATTGGGTATAAAATCTGGACCCGTGTAAGCCTTGAAAATGTTATGGAGGGTATAGACAAGGGCAACAAACATTGTGAAATCTAGAACAAATTGTCATCACATGAGAGAGTTTGAAATTCTCCACAATCACACCACCATTCATTTAAACACCACCATTCATTTAATTTAACTATGAAAAACATAGGTCAGACGTGTTGGGGAGTGGCCATCTCCTTAACATCAAACTCGGAGTTTTAGCGGTCATATCTAATGAGAAAATATGGGGGCAGTTGGGAAAAGGATAATTTTGGAAAAGGATATTGACACCACACTCAAAGAAAAATGAGAATGTGAGTGATAAGTCATGGGGAGAATATGAGTGATAAGTCATGGGGTTGATAGCCACGGTTGGAAAAAGGATAATTTTGGGAAAGGATATTGAGTTTTGGGAAAGGATTTGGGAAAGGATATTGACTTTTAGGAAAGGATATTGAGGCCACACTAAAAAAAGATGAGAATGTGAGTGATCAAGAAATATGAGAATGTGAGTGATAAGTCAGGGGATGATAGCTAAGTCATGGGGATGATAGCCACAGGATATCCTGATAAGATCATATTTGGATTCTTGTATATCATAACACCATAAATTTCTCAAAAAGAGAAAACTCCATTTTATTTCAAAATTCATCTTTTATTATATTTCTCAGTACATCCTTTTATGGGCCAAATAACTAAGACCTTTCTAGATTCTATATTAATCCTGACATGCCAAAATACCTAAGACCTTCTAGATTCTATATTAATCCTAATTCCCATTAGTAATTAATCTTCATTAGTTGTTTTTATTTCCAACTAAATGTATCATTATTTTCCACATGAGAATATGAATGATTCATCTTCTTGTAGTTTTCTTTTTTTCCATGCGACCCATTCAACCACTTAATTAAAATACATAAGAAAATTACATAAGAAAATCCTAAATCTTCTAAGAGAAACATAATTCCAAGATCCTTTTGTTAATTTCCCATTCCAAAAGAAGAATCCTTGCAAACATGACTAATTGGTTGATATTGATATTTTTCATTAAAAACTCTTACTCACATTGAATGGAGAAAACAATAACATCCATTCCAAAACAAGAATCCTTGCAAACATGACTGATTGGTTGATATTGATATTTTTCATTAAAAACTCTTCCCCACATTGTTGACTGGAGAAAACAATAACATCCATTCCAAAACAAGAATCCTTGCAAACATGGCTGATTGGTTGATATTGATATTTTTTATTAGAAACTCTTGCCCACATTGTTGAATGGAGAAACCAATAACATATGCACAATCATAAAAGGAATAATTATAATTATTTTTTCCTTCCTTTTTCTTGATCACTTTTTTTTTTTTTCATTTATTTCTCCTTTTCTCTTTTCTTTTGTATTTTTCTCCTTAATTTCTTTTTCACTCAACTCCTTCTCCTTAATTTCTTTTTCTCTCAACTCCTTTTCCTTAATTTCTTTTTCTCTCAACTCCTTTTTCTTAATTTTTCTCTCTCTCAACTCCTTCTCTTTATTTTCTTCTTCTTCACTAATTTTCTTTTCTACTAGCTCTTTGTTTGTTTTTCTCATCACAATCATAACGTGTCTTTTTCAATACTCATCAAACTTTCTTTGCTCTTTATATCTTTGCTCTTTGTTTTTTTTCTTCCTTCTTCTTTCTTCAAAGTTATCCTTGAATTTCCTCTTCATTTGTGAAAAAAAAAATCATCAATAAACAATTTGTGACATGCAATACAAAAAATAATAATTTAAAAGTAAAAAGAAATGTCATTGAATATCAAGAGCCGAAGCTCTAATACCAACTGATGAGAAATAGGGTTGATCGCCACAGAAGCTCTAATACCAACTGATGAGAAAATAGAGTTGATAAGATCATATTTGGATTTTTGTATATCAGAATACCATAAATTTCTCCAAAAGATAAAAAATCAATTTTATTTCAAAATTCATATGTTATTACATTTCCCAATACATCCTTTTATAGGCCAAAATATCTAAGATCTTTCTAGATTTTATATTAATCCTAATATCCACTAGTAATTAATATTCATTAGTTGTTTTTATTTCCCACTGAATATATTATTATTTTCCATATGAGAATATGAATAATTAATTTTCTTGTAGTTTTCTTTTTTTGTGTGACCCATTCAATCACTTAATTAAAATACATAATAAAATTACAAAAAAAAAATCCTAAAATTATATTTATCCCTGAACGTCATATCAATATCTTTAAATACGACACATAACACATTGTTCTTCACTTATACTTGTCAATGTTTAATATAATTATAATTATAATTTAAATTTAAATATTTTAATCACATCCTACAATTTCTTAAATTTAAAAAAAATACTAAAATTTAATCTCATATTATATTAATATACATTAATAAATCCTAAACTAAAAATTATTATAATTTTTTTTAATATTCACTTTTTTTTTATTTTTCAAGTGTTATGTTGCGTTATATAAAAATTAATATTAATGTTTTAAATTTACACATCTTATAATAAAAATATTTTTTTCAAACTAAATTATTTTATTTATTATTTTTTTAATTTTTAATACTATAAAAATATTATATTCAAATTTTTAAACTAATATAAAAATATTTATATTATAATATAAAAAATATTAGAACTTTTTAATATTTCAGTTTTCAATTTTTCATCTCTGTTGTGCTGTGTTAAAGTTATAATAAATACACCATTAAATGTATTACATAAATAGGCCAATAATTAAAATACACTGCAATTAATTAAAATAAATTATTATACGTATTACAGATAAACGGTTTTAATTAACATGTTTAATATAATTATGAAATCGTTTCTCTGGCTAACTATTCTCACCATATCTCATTTCACAGACACAATTTCAATTGATCTCTCATGCCTGACATACGGTATCTATTGCCATACCTGGGTTCGTTCTCAACGGATGGTTGGGACGATATGTCCATTATGGTAAAAAAAAAAAAATTACCCATTTTAAACATTATTGTGTAAAAACACACCAGTTTAAAAAAAAAAAAACCACTCAAATTGTAGTAAAGTTATGTTCATGACTTATAATCATTTTATACTAAAGTCGTATCTTGGATGCATAACTTTTCTCCTTTCATTTTTATTAAAATCGAGTTAAAACAATTGAAGAATATACATATATATATATATATATATATATATATATATATATATATTATTTGTTTATTTTTTTTGTGTGTGTGTGTGTGTTTTTT
>Ga0099825_1002020_pt1 | contig 26604 bp, 7 predicted proteins | sample SiratroredBW_FD_76838 | JGI IMG/M metagenome (GOLD analysis project Ga0099825, IMG submission 76838) | Root nodule microbial communities of legume samples collected from California, USA - Siratro red BW | ecosystem: Host-associated > Plants > Roots > Nodule | place: USA: California | collected... | reverse complement strand
TAATCAGATTGAGACTATACATACACCTAGTTTGATTCTATTTTTCAGGCGAGTCATATATTGTAATGCAAATTCCAGCAAAATTTGTATAATATGTCAAAGAATGAGTATGTTTATATAATAATATTACTGGTTTATAGGGAAGCAAGCCAGCGAGGTCAGCTATATTTTTCCGCAGATAAAGCAGTATATATATTTATGGTGTGCATATCTTTTTCCTATGTATAGTCAATGGTAATAAGCAGGTTGGTCATCATTAATTGTTCTGCAGCATGGAGTGATGGCACCGAGTTTTGGGACTCTCACCACCTCCATTTAAACTAGGCGGTGTGAAGAACACCTTCTCACTTCGTGTTACGTGCATTGTTACGCTCTATACAACACTCGAGCTTCTTCACTTTGGCTCCTCTTTCCTCAATGTGCAGTATCTTCCTTCAGTGGAAATAGAATCAGAACTATTACTTTTCTTCCTTTTGATTAATATTTTTTAATGTTTCTGCTACTGTCCGAATCAAACTACTTATTCAAGAAGGATTTAGTTCAGTCCATTTTAATAAGATATCAGAAAAAAGTTCCATACTAAATGCTTAGACAAGTCAAATGTATCCGTTAAGAAATTAATTATGACATTTTGGAGTTTACAAAATTAATAATATATATTCTAAGAAATTGACTAGAAGCAAAGCAAGGAATCTGGGAAAAAGTGAAGAATATTGTTGAAACACTGCTTAATATAATAGTCTATTGTTGAAGCACGATGTTTCTTTTCCTTTACCAAGAGGCAATTCGAGTTCGAGATCACCGTCGCAAAAACTACTTATTTACCATTTTATAACAAAAATTCGTTTGACGCGAGTTCAAGTTACAAAATATATTTTGTATTTGAAGAAACTTTTCTATGAATACTTTTAGAAAATAATAAATTAAATACAATAAATTTTTATTCTTAAAGTAAAATTAAATTACACTCAAACCAAAAAAGAGTTAAAAGAATCTTACGGAAAAAGGTTTGCCAATTAGATCACGTATAAATTAATTTTAATTTATAAAAAATAGTTTTACTTTTTGTTTATATTTTTTTATGAGTGTTTATAGAACAATTTGTCCAAATTTCTTTTCTGATTCAAAATTCATTTAGTTTTCAAGTTATTGTCTTTAGGGAATTATACTACTCACTAAACTAACAAAGAGAGATTCACCATTCTACGGAAGACACAATCGCATAATCGAGACATTAGGATTTGCTTATAAAAGTTTCTATACAAATACTTATAGAAAAAATAAATAAATAAATATATATATATATATATATATATATATATATATATATATATATAACAAGTTTCTTCATTAGTTTATGCATAAAATTTAAAAATAAAAATTAAAAGTTAAGAACTCAGAGAGTATATATAGAAGAGTTTCTGTAACTATATTATGGATAAAATTTTAATTTATGAAGAAATTCATTTTATTTATTTTTATTAATTCTTGTTCTCGTAGAAGTGCTTATAGAAAAATTTGTCCAAACATATCTAAGGCACTTCTTATTGAAAAAGCATAAAATAATATATTAGAATACCTAATGTATAAATATTTTAAAATATTGATATATATTTCATAATAATATATTTAATTATAAATAAATGTTTCTTTATTTATAAACACACAATACTATTACATGTGAAGAGATATTCAACTATTTTATAAAATTTAATTTTTTTTGTTACTATTAATACGTTGGTATGTTAAAATAAAATAAGAAAAATAATACTTAAGAAAGTGAAGTTGAGGTATCACTAAAAGGATCCCATTAAAATTGTGCAAAAAGTTGAGACTCTCATCAATCATGCGCGGGAATAGTCGCTACCCAAAACCTTAATTACTTTGAGTCTGGTCCTCATAGACACCCCAACCACTAGAAAGCCGAATAATGAAATTAAAAACGAGAAATTAATATAGCCACTTCAAAATAAAGTAAGAGAATAAAACATTGGATAATTTCATGAAAAGGAAAAAAGATATAGAAAGTCAAAAGTAAAAAAGAAAAAACTTAAATAATATAAAGATTGTCTTTCAAATAACAAAAGTATCATGTCTTAAAAGAGAGAAATACTGAGGAAAAGATAGAAAAGAAGAAAAGGTGAAAGAGAAGAGATAAACATACCTAAAGTTAGAGGATTCTTTGTGAATCTATTTATCTTGATATCTAATAATAACAATAGTAATAATATATTTTGAAAATTTGAAGGATATGTAAATTAAAGTATATGTTTAGTCTAAATATATGGAAAATATAATTTAAATATATTATCTTAAGTATACTATTTAATATTTAATAGGTATATAAGTTTATGAGACTCAAATTAGTGATCATTGGTTTATCCAATAATCTATTCAATATCTTGATCAAGTTGATGATTATTTTAATTTTGATAACATTACTTTAGTTTAACTCATTTGTTATGTTAAATCAATATAGTTATTTTTTTCATTTTTTTTAAAGTCCACTTTGTAAGAAGACGATTTTTTAATGTTATGATAAACTTAAATTCAAAGTAGTTGACATAATTTTATCTATTTGAGATTTACTATTCTAAATAATAAAAATAATGTTATAATAATTATTATTATTAATGGTTGTGGTTTGTAGTTGGTGGTTGTCTTTAATAAGATTTTATATTCAAAATTAGGATAAATCATTAATATATTTTAGTTAAATAAATTTATTGGTTAACATTCAACCCAATAAAAGTGTCTTATTATAGTTTTTTTTTATATATAAAAAGTGACCATTTTAGTGTGAATTGAGGATTCAAACTAATTTGACAAGACACATATACATATAGAGAACTACCTTAGAAGTGAAACTTTAGACCTATTCACATGCATTGTTGTTCATATGAGTGACATCAACCCACACTTCATTTGACAATAAGAAACAAAATAAATAGACACAAAGGAAGGAAACCACCTAAACATGCTTAAAACGGTGAGACCAATCGACATGTCAATAAAAATTAACGGGTTTAATTAACTTAATCCACCTTAATTATTTTAGTGAGTTAGAGGAATTGATGTAACCAATAAACTCACTTTATATCCCAATAAACATGCATTGAAATGGTGTGAATTTTGTTTCATCTTGGAGAGGGGATCTATTAGCCGCCCCAGCCTGGCATTACTAGTATCTATGATCAGCTTCACCAAATTCCTTTTCATCTTAACCTTTTTTTCTGTAGCATCATGACAATTTCAGAGTCACAAATGCAATACCAAATTTATGTAAACTTCTGCATCATTAATGGTGTTTATTTGGGTTCATCATAGATAACTACACTTTTTGAGTGCACTTTTACTTTATTCAATAATTTTGTGGAGATGTGAGAAGAATCAACTACACGCGGACATTACAACACGAATTCTGTCCCTCTTCATTCTTTTGCATTGATGAGTGTATTATATAAGCATTTTTTGATAAAGCAAAAGGCTAAAGTTAAATTTTTTCATGGGGAAATTGCAATTGAAAAGAAATGACCTAACTAATTGCAGTAGGGGCCATTAGAGTACTGTCTGAAGTGACTTTTGTTAATATTAATTTGTACGACTGCCAGCAAGGCCTTTAGTAGCTCTGTCTACCTCTTGTTGGTAACAATATTTGTTTCATGCGAGAAAAAAAAATTATGTAATTTATTGATGAGGTGTAATTTGAAGGGTTTTTAATCTTAAATATACGTGACTTTATCGGACGTGTCAAAACGAGTTCTCCGTGGCGGTATAAGGGAAATAAAATCCTTTATTAATAAATAAATAAATTTATATGTTAAAATGGACCTTATTTATAATTGAAATAGAATCTTCAATGCATCTCCTCGTGTCAATACATGTATATTTAGAAAATGATATTAGATATTTGTAAATGATTAGAGTGATAAAATCTTTGACATCCTCGACAAGCACTTTTCAATTAAAATTAAAGTTTAATCATTAATTAATAAATATCACATGCTAAACAAGTTATGATTAAGAAAAGGACATTAGGACTTACTTAAACCTATTCTAACCATTAGTATAAATATGAATGAGTATATATAGATAATTTTTTTAAAATAAAAAATAATTAATTTTTTTATTATTGTTATATTCTATTTCTCCACTGATTGATAACTGAGTTGAGTATTCAAGACAAAAATCAAAGACAGAAAATAAAAGAAAAAATTCAAATACCATTAAAGAACCAAAAACCAAATAATACATAAGAAATTATCAACTTCTAGATAAACATGTACTAAATAAATATTGTTCAAAATAAATAGTTTGTTCATCACTTGAAATGGATTGGGAATTCACTAGTTATTATTCTGAGTGACATGTTACTTTCTCTTCTAACTGGGAATTTTTTTTAAATAAAATATAAAAAATCTTTTATATTTAGAAATCATAAATCTATTTTTTCGAAATGCACTGAAATTAGATTTATATTTTTGTAAACTTTTAATCAAATCTTCTCATTACATACAATTAGATGATTGAAATTGTTTGCATAGTTAATTTAATAAGTACACTAATATTAGCTAATTATATTCGATCTTTTTATAAGTCTTTCAATGTGTGTCATAAAGATATCTAAACTAAAAAAATTACAAATTTACTGTATTGCACGAAAAAGCTTTTGGTGCAAAGTTATTTCGAACCAACGTGTTTTACACTCATGATTCGACGGAAATCACGGAGTGGGGATATTATAATCAACAATGCTAAATGCTAATGTAAGGCTCAATTTGGTATTACCTTTTTTATTCAAAACACGTACTTCATATAATAAGCTTAATTATAAATTAATAAAAAAACTTGGCGGTTAACTGAAATCATGGATTAGTATTAGTTTTCTTGCCTTACAAATTCATATGAATCAGCATTTTCTTATGCTATAATTTTGTCAAAATGAAGTTCGTGCTACAACCCTGTGTCCGTAGTTAATACAACATTGTACCAGGAAAGAAACAATTATCGCCATTAATTTGATCACTAAAAATAGAAATGATAAAGCATTAATCAGAGGATATGTTTTCTTTTAAAGTCCAACAAGAGATGTCCTTTCGATTACTCTGCAAAGGTCAGCAATAAAGATGAACAGTCTTTCTGCTTTTGTTATACCATTGGATTCTAGTTTACCACATAATTAATCTATATTACCACCACTAATCCTCATTTCAGGGAAAGACCTTAAACATAATGATTCAAACAATTTTGGCTAATTATTTTCACTATATTATGTCAAATTTATTGCGTGCCAACAACTTCGTATGTAACTAACATGATAGTGAAGACTGAAGACAACATTTATGTTCAGTAATATATATGGGACCAGTACTATTCCAGATTAAATCTTCAAATTTTGTAGGGTTGAAATTGGTGTAAAAGAATGACTTTGTTGATACAACTTAAAGCATTATCGATTCTAGTACTTAATTAGCAGATATCAGTGTTAAAGGGCTAATGAAAAACCACACCATTCATCATGAAAACAGATGTGTATGCATTATGCAACTCCAGAACAAATAATTGAGGAAGTGGATGAATAATTGGCCACTAAGCCAGGGAATCTGAACTCAGCGGTGCTCAGATATATTACATGCATTCTGTGAAAGTGGGACCCGTCATTAGATTTTTGTGTAAGAAGGACTAAATCTATTGGAAAAATTACCCTCCATTGATTCTTGGTGGCAAGGTGATTGCTTTAACCGCATCACGTTTTTAGACCCTTCACTTGGGCGATGCCAGTGCTCATTGCTTTACTCAGTCAGAAAGAGTTTAAACCTTTTGTGAGATTATCTAAAAGTGATTGAGTAACTTTATGAAGAGGTTAACTCCTCAACATTTTTTTACTACCATGTATATTAAAACATACTTTATTTTTTAAATCTGTATATTCAAAATAGCTAAAAGTTAAGCGAAAATCAAAATCATAAAATGTTTATGTTGGACAGTAAAGTGTTGTCTGGAAGATAAAGGAAACAGCGAAGTCACATGATGCTACTTGTTGGTAAGTGTGATGTAAATATTGTGAAATAACACAAAGTCATAAAAAAAGAATTTCTTAGAGTGAGAGGACCATAGCTACATTAACTTCGAGCACCAACCACAGGGTAGCTCGAATAACTCTCCATTCAACTTGCTCAGGCAGTTTTATTACCCGCGCAATGGTGACAGAGTAAACATCACACTCTTCTCCCTTCTCTTAAATATCTCAGGCACCACAACACACACCACAATACAATAAACCATGAAAACTCATTAAATTCTCTTCACCCATCTTTCTCCCTTCCAACTCCATACCTAAAACCCCCCTAGTTTCCTTCTTCCTAATCACTCACCAGAAAAGATGAGTCTCATTCTAACAATTTTTCTCCTCTTCTCGTGTATACTATCATCTGCAAATGCTGAATTTGCCAAGAAGACTTACATCATTCAAGTGGATAAGTCAGCAAAGCCTGACACCTTCTCCGATCATCTTGAATGGTATACCTCGAAAGTGAAATCAGTTCTGTCCATCTCGACAGAAGCTGAGATGGACAAGGAGGAGAGAATCATTTATACCTACCAAACTGCTTTTCATGGAGTGGCTGCCAAGTTGACCCAAGAAGAAGCTGAGAAGCTAGAGGCAGAAGAAGGTGTTGTGGCCATATTCCCGGATACGAAGTACCAGCTACACACCACGAGAAGTCCAACTTTCCTTGGGCTTGAACCAACACAAAGCACTAACGTGTGGTCGGAAAAGTTCGCCAACCATGATGTCACAGTAGGAGTGCTCGACACTGGGATTTGGCCTGAGAGTGAGAGCTTCAACGATACAGGCATGAGGCCAGTACCTTCCCACTGGAAAGGTACCTGTGAGACTGGGAGAGGATTCGAAAAATATCACTGCAACAAGAAGATTGTGGGGGCAAGAATGTTTTACCACGGGTATGAAGCAGCGACGGGTAGAATTGATGAGAAAACAGAATACAAATCGCCAAGAGATCAAGATGGTCATGGCACTCACACTGCAGCTACAGTAGGTGGCTCTCCAGTGCATGGTGCTAATCTTCTCGGCTATGCTTATGGCACAGCAAGAGGAATGGCACCAGGAGCGAGAATTGCTGCTTACAAAGTATGCTGGACCGGTGGATGCTTCAGCTCAGATATTCTGTCAGCTGTCGATAGAGCTGTGGCTGATGGAGTTGATGTTCTATCCATCTCTTTGGGTGGTGGAGTCTCCTCTTACTACCGTGATAGTTTATCAGTAGCTGCTTTTGGAGCAATGGAGAAAGGTGTTTTGGTTTCATGTTCTGCTGGCAATGCAGGGCCAGACCCCGCTAGCCTCACAAATGTGTCACCTTGGATCACCACAGTTGGAGCCAGCACAATGGATAGAGATTTTCCTGCAGATGTTAGTATTGGAAATGGAAGAAAGATAACCGGAACCTCACTCTATAAAGGGAGAAGCGTGCTCTCAGTTAAGAAACAGTACCCTTTAGTATACATGGGAAACACTAACTCAAGCATCCCTGATCCAAAATCTTTGTGCTTGGAAGGTACTTTGGATCGCAGAATGGTTTCAGGCAGGATTGTTATCTGTGACAGAGGCATTAGTCCAAGAGTGCAGAAGGGTCAAGTGGTGAAAAATGCAGGAGGGGTGGGAATGATTCTCACTAACACTGCAGCTAATGGAGAGGAGCTGGTTGCAGACTGTCATCTCCTTCCAGCAGTTGCAATTGGAGAGAAAGAAGGGAAGGAGCTCAAACGTTATGTGTTAGCAAGTAAAAAAGCTACTGCAACTCTAGCCTTTCGGGATACAAGGTTGGGTGTTAGACCATCTCCTGTGGTGGCAGCATTTTCATCAAGAGGGCCCAATTTTCTTACCCTTGAAATTTTGAAGCCTGATGTGGTGGCTCCTGGGGTGAACATTCTTGCTGCTTGGAGTGGAGCCATTGGTCCTTCAAGTTTGCCAACAGACCACAGAAGGGTGAAGTTCAATATACTCTCAGGAACTTCAATGTCATGCCCTCATGTGAGTGGCATTGCTGCTTTGCTTAAGGCTAGGCATCCAGAATGGAGTCCTGCTGCTATAAAATCAGCTTTGATGACCACAGCTTATGTCCATGACAATACCATCAAGCCTCTCAGAGATGCCTCGAGTGCTGATGCCTCAACTCCTTATGATCATGGTGCTGGACACATCAACCCCACAAGAGCTCTTGACCCAGGTTTGGTTTATGATATTCAGCCACAGGATTACTTTGAGTTCCTGTGCACACAGAAACTAACTCCATCTGAACTTGGAGTTTTTGCCAAGTATTCAAACAGAACTTGCAGACACTCTCTTGCAAGTCCTGGGGACTTGAACTACCCAGCCATATCAGTAGTTTTCCCACAGATAAATTCCTCTTCAGTTTTGACCGTTCACAGAACTGCCACCAACGTTGGCCCTGCTGTTTCCAAGTACCATGTTGTGGTTTCTCCTTTCAAAGGTGCTTCTGTTAAAGTTGAGCCAGAAACCCTGAGTTTTACCAAAAAATACCAGAAACTATCTTACAAAGTTACATTCACAACACAATCTCGACAAACAGAACCTGAATTTGGAGGTCTGGTATGGAAGGATGGTGTGCACAAAGTAAGAAGTCCAATTGTTATAACATATTTGACACCAATATGAAACTTCACTTGGACTACCTATAAGTTTAGCAGTATTTCTTTTTTTTTTTTTGCAATAAGCAAAATTTTCTGTACTATGAAGTGTACGCATTTTTTATTACAGGAAAATGCTGGATACTGTCTGCTTTCAATAATGATCTTGCTTGCTAAATTGCCAAAAAATATGAAAGTGGTTGCCTCTTACTGCATCTTAGACCTCAACTAGCATAATATGTCTCATTTATGATTCATATGCAGATTGAAGACTGATTAAAGTAATCAACTAAATGGATTTTATCTTAAATGTTGAAGTCACATGAGATGTTCTGTTTCATTTCATCAATGTCATCTATTAATCACGCAAACATTCACGTAGCACCTTTCGTTTTATAAGTAAAAGATAACTAGAAGAATCTGTTACACGCGAAGCTATATAGCAATAGCTTAACAGCAGAAGTACTCATTTGCTGAAATAGTTTAAGAACGGGAGCATCATACCATACGTTTGCATGTCCTACATTTTTATGCATGATAAAATAGTTTTTTCAGATCTTATATAGAATCGTGTCTTGGACATGACTTACGGTTTCATCAGCACATAGACTCATTAATTATAACAATTAATTGTTCTACTGTAACTCATTTACTCGGTATTATGACAGTTGAAACAAGACTCTCGATATTCCTGTTTGACGAAACACTATTTAATTGATAACATGAGAGAGGCTTTGAGCTGCACATTTAATTTTCAGTGTTCTCAATGTTGTTTTGACATAGTATGCTGGTGCATTCATTTTGAGCATGACACATGGTACTCCTTGCATGTGAGCATCAATAGCTGGATCTGCCAAGAATTTATGGTCCAAAGAGTTTACAATAATGTTTTTCTTTATATTATGCATTATGACTCAAAAGAGTTCATATGCATGCAATGGTCTTACAAATAACTTTTTCAGGACAGTAGTAGCACTGTTGATGAATAGTTTTTGACAGTCATCAGAGTAATTTAAGCATTTAACACCTTTTGTTCAGCTCTCAACTGCTATCGTGGGAGATACAAAAAATGTTGTTATATTAATTCCATTTCAGATGAACCCTAAAAAGATGCAGAAGGGAAGGGGAAAATAACTAATAGGACTTATCAGAAGAGGGGAGTTTCTCTAAGGTTATATTTGATTTAGGACAGGTTTAAACCCACTTCTTCATAAAAATATTTTAGGCGAGAAAAATTAAAACTAATTTATGTCCAAATTAAAAAAAAAAGGTAACTTATTATATATATTGACGTGTTTACAATACTTTTTTAACACAAGTTTGTCTCTTCATCTATTTATTATATATTTATTTTATCAATTTTTTAAATATGAATCCTTTCTTGCCCCTTAAGCAACTTTATCTCTGCATTGGAAATAAAGAAATGTGTATTTTATTCTCACAACCCCTTGATTATTGTGAGATAACAATTTTACGGGATGTTGGCTACATAATAAAATACATGGGGATTATACTACTTTATTTTCATTAACTTTCAATTTATAAGCTTTTGTATATTTTTATTGTATAAATATATTTCGCTTATCGACTTGGGAGCTTTGCTTCATGGACATTATATATGGCAATCTTTGTTGGGCCTATTCATTTGAGCGAGAGTGCTCTTCTATTCTCAAAAGGCAAAAGCTTCCTCCACCATCAATTTGAACCCACATTCTATCAATTTCAAAAATACTAAAAATGTTCTTGATATTTTATTTCAAATTCATATGAGGTATTTTCAAAAATACTAAAGATGTTCTTGATATTTTATTTCAAATTCATATGAGGTGTTTTTCATAAATAAGTTCTGAAAATCATTTTTCAAAAATATCAATTTTTGTTTCAGAATATATTTTTTTAAATTTAAAATTTACATTTTGGAAAATATTTTTCAGAACCTATTTCATAAAACGTGTTCAATAGAATTTAAATTTTACATTCTAAAATATACTTTCCAGAAATTCTGGAAAATATATTCCAGAATCTCTTTAATTATAAACACAGAGGATATTTTAATCATTTTGATATCAGTGATGAGATGCATCTTCAAATTGATAGGGTGTAGGAAGTTTTTGCCATCTCAAAATTGTTAGGCTATCGAAGGCCCAATTACTTTTATAACAGAAGGCCCAAAATATTGTAGCACAAATGTACAAATATCTCATGCCAAAGGAAAAAATCAAGTTCAATGTATACTCAACTAGATAAATTTATTTTTAATTGAATTTTTATTAAAAAATGTTTTGTATTGAATATTAAAAATATATATATTTTAGTATAAATACTCTATCATTTGATTTTTATGATAACGTAATTATTCTTTTTGTCTTTTCATCTTTAATTTTTCAATCAACTTATTTCTTCTTTTTCTAATTTCTTTCAATTCGCCAACTACATTGGTTATAATAATAAATATTTCAAGTATTCGATAAAACAATTTTTTTTAAGGAAAATTCAATTACTTCAAATTTTAAGCCTAAAAAAATAACAGTAATCATAAATAACTTATGCAATACATTAGACACTTTAGCTAAGGATTCATGAACAAGTTTTTATAGACATCCTTTAAAAAATCTACCGAAAAATATGGCCTAACCTACTTTATAAGTCTGTTTAAGAATCCATTTTGTAACAATTTAACACTAAGCATAGTGAAAAACAAAGACAGTGTTCTTGACAAGTCCAGAAGAAACAAGCACATGTGCTTTGCAATTGCAAAGACTTTTTGCGTTTAAGTTTTTAAGATTCAAAATGAAGAAATAAGAAGTCAATTATTAAAAACAATATGTCCATTGTCATTGTTAATCTAGTACTTGTTTTAACTATTTATGTAAATTTTTTCAAGAAAAAGTATAAGAAAAGGAAATAAGATTAACTATTCTATAAATTAAAATCAGTATAGGTATAAATAGGAATACATATTTTAAAGAAGTTAATTTGACCAAGCACGTTATTTATAATCTTACGATAACAAATATAATTCAATATTTACCCATTATTTATAAAATGTTTAGTGGAATAGTTGTCTATATGAATTGAAATGTTTTATTATTTAACACGAGCTGAATATTCAACAGCATGCTACCTATTCTTTAAACATTGAACCAGCCTACCTATTAGCCTCATGAATCACGTTAAAGTTGGGCTTCACTCTTAAATGGAATTACTTTATATATAACATTGTGGTCATTTCACATGCATATAAATGAATGGAAATATGAGAAGAAAAATATAATTAATGAAAAAAAGCATCGTAATACATAAAATTAAAAGAAGAGTATTTACTTATTTTATGACTACAAAGTCGGCATTTAAGAAATAATGATGGTTACGTGGAAGTTTGAATAACTGAAAGTTGTACGCTGTTTTAGATGCCATGTGCATTAAACTAAAAGGAACGCGTTATTTCATACCCAAAGAAAGAGAAAGAGTTATTAGATACATAAACATTTTTTTAACTTGCATTAATTTATGAACCAAATCATAGGTCAAGTTGGCCACATTCATACAACCACACGTGGGTCTACAATTATTCAACTTTTTCGTCTCCATGATAAGGAAAATATTATTTTTAGAAGATTTTTTCTTTATGTATACTGTGTCTTGATGGCTAATTTCATCGTGTTTATTTATCAAGTGCGACTTGAATTTTTTTTTTTTTTAATTCGTGTAGCTTGAGAGATATAAAAAACAGTAAAATAATGTTTACTAAAATTTATATTGTTTATTTGATTATTATTAGTTTATATTTTAACAGGACTTTAACTCAGTTTACAATTAAAAAGAAATTAAATTTCTTAATATTGTGATTAACGTACATGAATATATTAAAAAAAAAAGATCGATAAAAACTTACAAAAAGAAAGAAAATAAAAGAACTTAAGAATTTATTTTTTTAGAAAAATGTCAATAAATCTATTCTCGAGTTTTTTTAAGTACAAAACTGAATAATTATTTCAATAAAAAAAAACTCTCTGTTAGAGTAATATATATCCTAGTTACAGGCAATTTTTTTTTTCAAAAATCTTACGCATTTTATATGTTTTTTTTTTAATGTCATATAAAGTGTTCAACAAAAGAATAAAAAATTATTCGTGATATTGTTGAATTACATATCGTAGATTGTTTCTGGTCGTTAGATATGCTTGAACTTTTTTACATTTAATTATAATTAAGTCAGAAGATGATCATAAGTTCTAAACCGACTACATCTAACTACTTAATATAAGTGTTTTCTAATAATTTTAACATAAAAATAATTGTATATTATGAATATGAATATTTTACATGTGTATAATTATTATATATGTATAGTTATTATCGTCATTAGCTTATAAATATTAAGAAACATTAAAAATATTGTGTAGATATTTGAAAAAATATTAATTAAAATTACTCAACAAGATAATCCGATTCTACCCAATAACTAGATTATGTTAAATTAAGATGCTAAATAAAAAATAGATTCAACTAAATTCAATCCAATCAAATTTAAATATGGACAGAAACTAAACTACATTGATCAACACTTGCATCCCTATTTGAAACCTTATCCATACCAGGACTAATTAAATTAATTATTCAAGATAAAACCAACTGTATAGGGGCAAAATGTTATTTAAGATACCACCTAATTTATTATAAGAAATATCTTTATTTGTTTCATTTTTTACTCTAAATTAAGTTATTTTAAATAATAATTACGTATTATTATTTAAAAAATAAATTATGAAAAAAACTTTATTTTTTTCACTGAAGTCGTTAGTGTATATACAGTGAGAAAAAAAATATAGTGATGATAATATGTTTAAAGAATGAAATTATGGATGTATTGTTGGTGTTTCATCACATTTTCATAAATTAAAATAAACTTATACACAAATTGAAAAAAGTCGAATTTATAAAGTTATCTAATTGCAATACTGGTAAGTACATAAAATTATTTAATTGCAATGCTCGTTAGAACATAAAATTATCTAATTGCCAGTCTCGTAAGTACATAAAATTTGAATTACTAATTTGATATTTGAATATAAAATTTGATTGTATAAATTTTTAAAATGATGTTAAAAAAGAATCTGTATAAACAACAAAGAATTTCCTATTTTAGATGATAGCTGAAAGAGTGAACTAGTTTAAAGAATCGGAAAGAGGAAAATATTTGGTTATTAAGAATGGGCACGTGTGGTGGCTATATGGCTATAGTCTGAACAAAAAAGATTATTCTTTTGAGATTAGATTTTTCCAAATGATTTTTGTTTGACTAAAACCACACGAATCTATATATTGTGAGTTTGGTTGACTAAAGAATGTTTTTTTTTTTTTTTTTCAATTAGAAAGTTTGACATATATTTTTTTTTTTTCTTTTCCAATCTAAAGCTCCCATATGCATGGGTATACCAAGAAATATATTAATGCATACCAAAAGAAAGAAAGAAAAAACTCCCATAGATGGAACCAAACCAAATGACCTTTACAATTACACAATAAACCCATACCCTACAAAAACATTTGTGGTAGCAAGCTAGTGAGGGTCAATTCAGGAGAATTATCGTAGCAATTCCTTAAAAAATGTTCTTTAGACAAATTGTGACAAACTTATTTACCATTTTATTTTGCAATACATAAATGACAAACTCAAGTGTTGTGATGCGACATGTGGAGGCTATAGTTATATTCTTATTATGGAGCTTAAGCTGACCAGAATTAAGAACCAAAATAAATGCAACGTGTCTATATCTCACACCACAAATTGACAATTACAAAACTACAAAGTGGATCAGTCAAAACAAAACCAGCAACCTCGTGATCACGATGGGTGAACACAATTTTCACCTTCACCAAACCAGGGAAACTGTCTCAAGTTTGAAGAGGAATATAACCCAGAAGAGTATCATCTCATCGTTTCTCTTAGCAATATTACCAGGTTATTATATAATTTATTGAGAATTTTATACCGAAAATATTTAGAGATAATTTGTCAATGATATCGCAAGTGGTAATTAAACGTAAAATATTTTTTATAAAAGTCACGGAAAGAATAGGTTTATAAATGGTGTTGGTCAAACCTACTATAGACAAATTTACCTTCAAATTACTACTTGTGTATGTCATAAAAATAAAGAAGTATGTGAAGAAGTTGCAATAATTAGTCTTTTTCCGTTGGCTTTTCCTTGTAACGAAAGAAAAGAGGGAACAGTACTTTATGAAAATGAAGAAGAGGTTTTATGAAATATAGGCAATCATTTAGTAGTCATAATGTTGATAAGGTAAGCATTAATCATAAAAACTCAAAAGGGACCGCGTTTATAGGTAGAAGTTATTGTGCAGGTAACATACACATATCATAAAGGATAACCTCAATCTTCTCCATTTCTATATTTACATGTGATTTTGTTTCAACTTTTACCTACAAAAAACCTTTTTCTTTTTTAAAAAAGAAAAACATGTGGAGTTCAATTGAAAGAAAATCACAAATATAATACTGCACTCTATTTGAATTTTAGTTAATTAATGTAATTATAAATTCGGTGGGTGTTTCCTAGTGGCCTGCAGCGTAAGCAACTAAGGTTTGTATATGCTCTGAACAAATATCACAATTTTGCAGTGAAATTCAGCCTAACCCACACGTTTTGCTTTAGTTTGGAATAGTGGTGCGCTGAAAGCAAATTAATTATATTTTCATGTTCACACTCAAAACAACATTTTATTGCTTTGTTTCTTCACATGAATCTTGTGATTTTTGAGTTTGCATTCCCAAACATTAATCTGACAAGAATAGATATAGTGGAGAATGGTATTGCATGGAGGGATTATTGCCTGCACAGAAATTGATCTGTGTCGTGTTGGAGGAGAAGGAGAGAGGGGAAAAGAAAAAAAAGGGGGAAAAAGAGAATTTTGTGGCATGTGACGTCCCAATCCCAATGAAAAAGAGAGCAACAAAGTAAGAAACGGTCTGGTCAGAAGTACACACTACCATTATTCATCTTCCCCCATCGCATTCACGAAGCAGAGAGAGACACTCTGCTTCAACTTATTCATTCATACTTCATTCATAATTCATGATCCATTCCTTCCAACAATTTCTCTCTTTCTCGCCATGCCATCTCGACAAATCTCCACGTCACTACCACCTTCTAACCACCGCGTCTTAACCCCTCCGGTAACTTCCACAGCCTCCGTTTGCTCCTTTTTCTTTTTACTCTGCCTCTGCTACCGCAAGCGTAAACGCACCACCCCTTCCTCCGACTCCGACTCCGCTCCCCCTCACCCCTTCTCCTACCCCCTCCTCCGCCGCGCCACCAACTCCTTCTCCACGCGCCTCGGCCACGGTGGCTTCGGCCCCGTCTTCGCCGGCACCCTCGCCGGCGACCCCGTCGCCGTCAAGCTCATGGACTCCGCCTCCCAGCAGGGCGAGCGCGAGTTCCACAACGAGCTCTTCTTCGCCTCGAGGCTCCGCTCCCCCTCTCTGGTCCCCGCCATCGGCTTCTCCTCCGACCCCAAACGCCGGCGTTTCCTCCTCGTCTACCACCTCATGCACAACGGCAACCTCCACGACGTCCTCTTGCGCTACAAAACCCCTCACCTAAAGAGCTGGAAAAACCGCTTCTCCATTATCCTCGACATCGCCAAAGCCATCCACTACCTCCACTCGCTCGACCCCCCTGTCATCCACGGCGACATCAAACCCTCCAACATTCTCCTCGACAGATCCTTCTCTGCCAAACTCGCCGACTTCGGCCTTGCGCGCTTAAAACCCCAGGTCCAAGAGTTGAAAGCAAAACGCGACGAGAAGAGAAGGGAGGAGTCCGAGAGCGATGGAGGGTCGGGGTTAGAAACTCAGAGCGTGAACACAGAGCAATCGTTTGAAGGCAACACCGGGTCGGATTACGTGATAGATTGGATTGGGAAGGAGTTGAAGAAGGAAAGGCCGACGGCGCTGAAGAAGAGTTCTTCTGGGTCGAGCAGTGTAGTAGCGGAGAAGAAGAAAAGTAGGAAGAAATTGGAGTGGTGGGAGACGATGGATGATAGTGGAGTTTCGAAGAAGGAGAAGAGAAGGGCAGCGAGGGAATGGTGGAAGGAGGAGTATTCAGAAGAGCTTGCGAGGAAGACGAAGAAAAAGAAAAAGAAGGAGAAGAGAAAGAAAAAGGGTAGTATCGGTGAGGGTGATTTGGAGATAGGTGGGGGTGTAGATTCTTGGTGGAGTGGGGATGTACATGGAGTTGGATGGAACAGCTACGATTCCGGGACTTGTAGTGGAGAAATAGTGGCCAAGAGTGGTGGTGTGAGTAGTACTCCGAGCATGAGGGGAACGGTTTTCTACGTGGCTCCTGAGTATGGCTACAGTGGGGATGTTTCTGAGAAGTGTGACGTGTACAGTTTCGGGGTTTTATTGCTTGTTATTGTCTCCGGCAGAAGGCCACTTCAGGTGACAGGGTCGCCCATATCGGAGTTTCAGCGTGCGAATCTGGTGTCTTGGGCGAGGAAATGTGGGCGGCGAGGGAAGTTTCTAGAAGTGGTGGATGAAAGTATTGAGGGGCTGGAGGAAGAGCAGGCTAGTCTCTGCGTGAGGGTTGCTCTGGCTTGTTTGCTGAAGTCACCCACCCGTCGTCCTTCCATGAAGGAGGTTCTGGGAATGCTGAGTGGCGAGGTGGAGCCTCCACTTCTCAACTCCAGGAACCAAGGTCGGTGACGCTGACTTAACATTTTTTCATCCACAGTCACCTATGGTAGTTCTAGAAGGGGGAACATTTGTGTTCTTCCTATTGGAGGAACACGTTTTTCCTCCACTACACCTATCTTTGATCGATCTATTTTTACTTACTGTCCCTTGCCTTCAAAATCATGGTCTGTTCTGTGGTTTAGTGGGATGGAAATATTAAAAAAGGAAGAAAATTTTGGTGATGAAAAAGCAGACTGCCTTTTGTATACCAAGTCATTCTTTGGTGGTCTTCCATTACTGTTTGATGTTTATGCTGATTTTGAATTGGCTTCTCAATTTGCCTTCTAATTGCCATCTAGATGTAATTCACTTGGGAAATTGGAATTTTATTTTCCATACAGCACAAGTACACTTCCATCTGATACATGGCTTTACTGAGGCATAAGAGATACTGTGACTAATGGAAACAATCTAACTTACATGATAAAGAGGGTGTTCCTGAGTTATTCCATGTAAAGTCAAGCTCAAACCGACCCATGTTTCCTCAATCAATGCCGTTTTAAGCTGTTGTTTGACCTAATAGTTCCTAGGTGCTAAAAGGTTGAGATAATTTGGTGTTGTGGTGTGCTACAGGAAATGTAGACATGGGAACCAATCAAGATATTTTTTTGCCACTGTAAATCTTGTTTTCTCCTGGCACTATGCTACATGGAAAATTGGGCAAAACCTAATAATACACTATGAATATTAAGCAACTTGTTTTTCTTATTGCTTTTCCAATTAATAGTATCATACTGCATTTTAGAAATTGCGTTTTAATAGAAATTATATCAATAGAATAAATTTGTATCAAATCAATACTTATCTTCAATATAACTTAACATCTTTAATTGAAAATTACATTTAGTTGTTAACCTAAGTAAAAAGAGACACACAAATATTTTATCAGTTTTCTTTAGAAGTTTTACTAATCCATCTTTATAATTTGATCGAAAACAGTTATATAGTGATTTGAGTAATAGTTACTTGTATTGAATTAAAATTGTGTAGAAATATCTAAAATAACACATTAGTTGTATACGGTCATTTGGGTTGAGTACTGCATTTGTGATACTGGTTCTTTATTCTATTTAAAGTTTTTAAGGGTGGGTTGAGTAATAAAATACTTGTACCAATATCATGCAGCTTTGCCACTAAATACCATATTAATGTAAACGCATTTTATAATTAATTTTCCTTCCTGTTATAAACATCTTTTAGAGGTAAATGATTAGATTCTTAAATTCCCCCAATGTTATTACAGTATTCCAAGTCAATTTGAGAATGATTCTTAAATTCCCCCAATGTTATTACTGTATTCCAAGTCAATTTGAGAGTGAATCCGTTTTGGCAGCTATAAGACGAAAATCGATGCTCTTTAGAAAATCCACAAGCCCAACACGGTTTAGTCTTCAAAGTCCACTTGATTTTTCAATCCACAGGAGGCAATTGTGCACACTCGGTTGGAAAAGTTTAAAACGTTGATGCCTTATATTTTTAAATTGTAGAATTCGAAAACATATTTCACATTACACTGAAATATATTTTCTAATAATATAATCTAAAATTCCTAAATATATAAGGCAGAATACATTTCTAGATTTTCAAATTATGTAATTTGTAACACATTTCCGAATTTTAAAATATATTGTAGATTGTATAATTTAAAATAATTTTTTAGATTGTATATTTTATAATGTATAATTTGGATTGTATCTTCACATTATCCAATCCAGAAATATATTCTCTATAACACAATTTGGAAATGTTGATATATTGTATAAGTTTGAATACATTTTTTAAATATGAAAATATATTTTAAAATACATCATTCATAATATATTTTCAGATTAAACATTTCAAAATAAATATTTAAATTTCAGAGTATATAATCCAAAACAAATTTTTGAATCGAGTAATACTAAATACTTTTTACTCATGAATAATTTGAATTTTTTTTGCTTCTATAAGAGTGATGAAGAAAAAGATTTATAAAAGTGAAAGAAAAAGGTTAAGAGGTTCTAAAATAAATATCCTTAATAAGAACTCAACATTTCCAAAAACATTTATTTGTGACGGCAGAAGTCCAAATGCAGGCGTTTGCAATCTTTCATTAGTTGCACCAATATGCCCTTTGTTCCCTTCTTGTAGGACATTGTAATTATCGATTAACACCAAGTAGAAGAAAGCAAAAAGCAAAAGAGTGTTTTTTATTTGAGTGAATTTGTTGCATCTGATCTAGTGTGTTAGACATAAGAGCCATAATTCCTTTCTCCATTTTAAAACTCTGATGTTGATTAGCTGAACAGAGATGTTTTCAGTTATAAAATCATTACAACTTACAAAATAAGGAAGATGGAAAAGACACACTTCTTGAACTTATTCTGAACATTTTTGGATGGTTTACTATTTTGATGATACCCAAGTTACTCTTTCTTATTCCTAAAACTGATGGGCTCACAATTAATACTGGACTCTTTAGATAAACTAAAGCTAAGAAAGCTTTATAAATGTAAGTTTTTTTTTTCCACAAAAAATATTTTGTTTCATTTGATGGGTTGATTTTGTATTGATTTCACCAAAAATAGGAAATCTCTTACAGTGAGTTTGAATTTTTTTTTTCATGTTTAAAGAACATTATTTATTTCATCATTAATTAAATTTCATTGCTACTATATTAAATTCATTTGCAAATTGCTTTTTCATTAGATATGTATTCAAATTTGTTTCTAAAATGAACTGGCAGATGAACAAATTTACATTGTAATATGTTTTGGTAAAAAGATATAACTTTTTTTTTCAATTCAATATATATATATATATATATATATATATATATATATATATAATTTTATTTTTAATAATTTTTTTAATTTTTTTTTTTTTTTATTTTTTTTTTTATTATAAAAATATTAAAAATAATAATTATTAAATAAATAAAATTATTAATAATAAATAAAGCTATGTTACTTTTCACTTATATATACACTAGTTTTACATATTTGAATCATTTTACTTTTTAGAAAATTTTTCTCCAAAAAATTTATTTCAAAAGAACTCTCAATTTTTTTCCAATTTATTTACTCAACCTATTCATACAGCGATATCAATCTATTCGAACTTAAATTCTATTCTGGTAAAAGAAATTGAAATATAAAGACTATTATCACCATACACAAAGTCAATGTACATATCCTATAAAAGTTCTTAAAATTTTCAAAGATGAAGTCAGTACAAAACATTGTTCTTATTATCACATAAAAATTATTCTAGAAAAGTGTCCCAACAACTTTTACCTATTAACTTCAAATCATTAAATGAATATTTAACTAAGTCTTCTGGATGTCATGGTTTCAAGTATTTGATGAATAAAATTCATAATTTTTTTTCTTAGATTTTGATATTCTATTTTCAACATTGTTCATATTGTCCAAGTAAATGTTATTCGAAGTACTCAAAATCCAACAACCTTCGATTCTTTAAACTTCACTAAAAATCCCTACCTTTATTCCATCCTTTACATGGATCATATTTATCCATTTTATAAAAAAATAAATTATCACATTTTTATAATAATTAAAAACTAATAATTTAATAGTTTGTATAGATCATTAAAACTGTTATTAATAAATCTAATAATAAATTTAAAATTTAATTTAATTAATATTTACATACGTTTAAAATTACTGATATTACTTATTAATATTAAAAAATATTATTTAAATTAATAATCATCTAAAGCTTTTAATTCATCATATGACAATTTCAATCAAAATTTTAAATTTCACATTTTAAAATAAACTTGTAATATTTCAAATACTTTTATTAATTCATGTTAACAAAATTAAAAAAAGATTAATAATTTATTATTATCACTCATAATTATATTTTATATAATTTTTTTAACAATCTTCATAAATTAAAAATAAATATCAATAATCATTAATCGTAATATGATTAAATTAATAATCATTTAAAGCTTTTAATTGATCATATGATAATTTAAGTCAAAATTTTAAGTTTCACATTTTAAATTAAACTTGTAATATTTTAAATACTTTTTTTAATTCATGTTAACAAAATTCAAAAAGGTTAACAATTATTATTACTACTCATAATTATATTTTATATAATTGTTTAATAATACTCATAAATTAAAATTAAATATCAATAATCATTAATCATAATCACTCAATTCTTATTAAAAGTATTTTTTAATAATTATGAATTTTATATATGAATTTTAAAATGACATTGAATATAGTAATTATTAATTAAATTTAATTAAATCTTATTTTAAAAAAATCACCTAAAGCAAAAAAAAAAAAATCAAATCATAATTCAGTTCGTGTTGAGCTGAATGAATTTTCGACGACCGACGAGAACCATGATTGGAAATCGGGTATCTAGAAGTCCATTTTTGAACCTCTACAATAAAGAGTTCTAGTTCAGTAAACATTTTTTCCATTGAATATATTGAAATATTTTATTTTTTATTTTGATCTGTTGGGAAAAGAAATCCACTTTTCATTCTAATTTGTTTTTACATCTGTCAAACGAAACATAATAGAGGAGCTGGGTTTTTAATATTGCAAAAAACAAAAACTGATTTTATTATGGAAGAAGTGTTGAAGGGTGAGTTATAGACATAAAACACATATTTGTGAAGAAACTAACTAATGATGATTGTGCTAAATCACATAAAAATAGGATATGGTTGGTGCTGATTGGAATTTTGCCCCTTTTGAACATTACTTTTGTGTCATGTCATTTTCATCCATCTATTTTTTTTTTTGGCTTTTTCTTTTTTCCATTTATGGTTATGCATTATTGTTGTGGTCGCATTCATGAAAAATTTTGTCCCATTGCAATGTGTTTGGAAATGTAAGTTTGAACCATTCAAGCCTAATTTGCAAGATTTTGGCCGAAAAAGCAACATAAGCCAGCAACTCCGCACAACAAAATTACAAAAGGGTCCTCCGTACAAGTAGCGTGATTCTTTATAGGTGGATTTAGTGATATTTTTTGGAAACCGAATTCGAATATCCCAGTATTGATGACTGAGTTGTTTAAAGTTTGAGAGAAGATTGATAAAATTCTCTCACACTTAAATTAATTAAAATTAGAGACTTTTATAATATAAGAATTATATGAGCATTAAGTAAGAAGACTGGGTAACTATTTTTTATGGAATCAATATGTATTTATAAGTTTTTAAGATTAAGTTGAAATATTCAAAATATAATTAAGATAAGTTAGGAACATGATTAGTTGTTGAGTCCTTGTTATTCAATTAAATATGTTATTATATATATGTACTAGTTCAAAGGTTAAGTGGTCTATGATCAAAACATTCAAAATTGAGTGTTTTTGTTTATTGTGTTAGGTGTATTTTATAATCTTTAAAATTAGCTATTTTTTTTTTAATTATAATGTTGATAAATTATATTGAGTGTCATAGATATACCACAAAATAGACGCTTCTTCCTACACGTCCATAATTTTATAGAGAGACAAAAGTACCTTAAGTTTGGAATTTTAAAACCATCCCTACCCTCCACCCCTGTCCTGTTTTTACACCTTCTTTGCCAGTTCCTGCACCTCTTTGCCTTCTTCGTTGATGTGTTCGCTTCTTCGTGCACCTTTTGGAATGTTCTTGCATCTTTCTTGCATCTTATTGTTTGCATTTAGGCTAGCTGCACTTTCATTGATGGTGGTAATGGATTAAAATGTGGTGTGAAAGTAGTGATTTGTGAGATTGAGGTTTGTGTTGTTAGGACATTTGTTATTATATCTTCCAGACATTTAAGGTAAGCATTGAAGTATTTATTAGTTTGAAATTGTTGGTGACTGCATTTGGATGGTGGGTGAGAGCAATGCGAAGAGATGAAGATATTTGGATGATTTACCTAATTTAGAATGCATTTTTTGACTTTCAGATTTGTATAATCTTGAATAGTATTTAGCTTCCGCATTGGGATGGGAAATTGAATCCAAAATACACTAAAAACTTAAGATTTTTATCCATCGTCTTCCTTTACTTCACTTCAACTACTACACACACTCTTCAACTACTATAATACACTACTCTCAATTATCTAATCGCTTCCTTCGTCACTTACCTTCTTCAACACAATGCACAACCTTCATCTCTGACCTTTACAGACATCATTTCCAAAGCTCACCATCACTTTCTTTTTGTTTTCAAGAGGGGCAATTTAGTCTTTTTATGAATGTTATTTTTGGAATTTAAGAAATTATTTAGGTCCAGGAGCAAATTATAGAGATGCAGAACGAAGACGTACAAAAAATAATAATAAGGTTGCACCTCATAAGAAAAGGAACCCAACATAGAGATTTCATTGACTTATTGTAGATGAGTAATATTAAGTTGACATTGTTGGTTGATTACTCCCATTTAACATCGGGATAATTGTGTCAAAGTACCTTACGTGGCAGGGACAAATTTGGAAGTGAAAATATGAAAGAAGCCCTAATTTTTGAAATTCCTCTCTTTGTGCCTCTCACTCTGTCGCTCTCTCTCCCTCTTAGTCTATCACTCTCACTCTCTCCGCGCACTCTCGAGCTCTCGTTCTCTATCACTCTCTCTGCGCACTCTCACTCTCTTTGTACTCGGCTATACTCTCGCTCTCTCTGCACTCGCTTTGTCTCCCTGCTCAAGTCTTTCACTTGGCTTCGTCTCTACTCTCGTCTTGTCCGTGGTAGATTTTCTTCCGTTTTCCATCAAAAGTTGGTAAAGGTGAGTCTTTTATGAGGTTTTCATGCAAAAGGAATTGTTTTTCATCGTTTAAATGTGTCTTGTATGATTTTCGTGTGGGGTTTAGGGTTTGTGGAGTAAAGGTTGGTTTTTTATGGGGTTTGAATGAAAAGGGAATAGCTTTATTTGATTTTTCGTTGGTGGTTGAAGTAAAGTTTGGTCTTTTATGTGATTTTCGTGTAAAGTTTGGGTTTTTATGTGCTTTTTGATGGAAAAGGAAGTGTTTTTGGTGTTCTGTTCTTTGTTGTTGCTGGAATATAAAAGGTTTTTGCGTTTAGGGTTTGATTTTCGTTGATGGTTAAAGTAAAGTTTGGTCTTTTATGTGATTTACAGTGTTTTTTTTCGTTGTTGATGGAAAATGAATGTATTTTGTAAGGGTTTAGGGTTTGTAATGTTTGAATCTGTTTGTTTTGGCAAGTGATGAACACATGTGTGTTGAGTCGCCAAAACATGAACTAAGGTGTCCTCTCGTTAAAGAAGGGCTAACCACACGTGTTTTGTCAAACAATAAGTGGTTCCGAGCTTACAAAAAATCAGTGGTTACCTATGTCCTAACGAGGGGACACCTCAATACAAGCTTTGACTACTGATGACCGTCGCAACCGGGATCACGACGAAGACGGCGATCCAAAAAGAATAATAAAAAAAGATTTGGAAAATTTAAGAAAAAAGAGTCGCCACCATAATTTATTAAGAAAACTATGGAAAAACCAAAATTAAGGCTATGGTCTGCGACACCGGATTTTGAATTACGTGTGGGGAAGGTGTTAGCACCCCCACAACGTCCATCCTAAGGCGGTACCTTTAATTAAATAAGAAAACTTAGTGCGATTTTGAAAATGTTTATCTTTCTAAAAATGAGACAAAAATTAAGGTAAAAAACAAATAAAAATATTTTTTAATTTTAGAGCCCAACAAGGTTTTGACTTTGTTCCTAAGTATTTCTTTGTAGAAAACTGTTTGTTTGCGTGTTTGATATTTTTCAATTTTTATATTTTTTTAGTGTTTTTGAAAATTTAATGTTTTTATATTTTCATAGACTTTAGAGGGAACAAAAAATTTCGTGTTGAATACCGCTTGACGCGCATGGTCTTTTGATTATCTAAACGAAATATTTTCGAACTAAATATCGTATGACGCGAATGGCCCTTAAGATATTTAATCGAAATTTATTTTAATAACACACTATATTTTATTTTATTTTTTAAGTAAAACACAAAAAAATTATAATTTTTTTTAAGTAAAACACAAAAAATATTCTATTTTAAAAAATCCTTTTTTTTTTAAACACAAAAAAGATTCTATTAAAAAAAATCTTTCTTCTCTTTTTTAACACAAAAAAGATTCTATTATTTAAAAAAAAATTCTTTTTCTAAAGTAAAACACAAAAAGATTTTATTTAAGAAAACCTTTTTTTTTTGGAAAGAACAAAATGGAACAATAACTAAACAAACCTAAGTTACGTTCCATGTATCAATGCCACTTTTATTTTACACTTTTCAAAAAAATTGTAATTAAAAAAGATAAAAATGAAAAGATTATTTCATTCAGTGCCAAAAAGTAAGAGAATTATTGGCAAGCCTATTCCAGCCATCTTATAATCTCACCTTTTGTCAAGGAAATTATTATCCAACTTTAAAATGTAACGTACCATCTAATTATTTCATTAAGGGTGTTTGGATTAGGGAGTGGATTTGAGGGAGTGGATTTGAGTTGATTTAAGATGAAAGTGTGTAGAAAGTTGGATTGTTTTGATTAAGAGAAAGATGGTAAGATTTGAGTGGATTTGAGGGAGTGGATTTGAGTTGATTTAAGATGAAAGTGTGTAGAAAGTTGGATTGTTTTGATTAAGAGAAAGATGGTAAGATTTGAGCGGAAAGTTTGTGAATGATGTGATAGGTGTGATAAATATTTTAATATTTTTAAATAAATAAAATAATAAGATTACAAATTTACCCTTGAGTTTAAAAATAATTTAAAATAAAATATAATTAGTTTGTTTGATGTAATTGAATTATTTTTTTATTGATAAAAATATGTAATTATATATTTGGTGTTTGAAGTAAAATTAATTGATGATATTTATATAATTTGTTTGGTTTCATTGGTGAAATACTTTTTAATTTCTACTGTAATTATTTTCAATATGGTTAGTGAGTTTAATATAAAAATTAAAATTTTTATATATTGTTGATATATGTAATTTTTTTTTTTTGAAACTGGATTGTAAAAATAAATAGGAAAACAAATTATTGTAAAAGATATGAACTAAGTTCTAAATTTGATAAAATAAATGAATACAACATAATAAGATAAAAGTAATTAATAACATTAAAATAACAATACATCTAATATTAAACAAACACGTTCATAAAAATATCATAACATGTTATTGCGAAAGTCGTTCAATTTGGTTTTG
>Ga0099825_1002019_pt1 | contig 26606 bp, 15 predicted proteins | sample SiratroredBW_FD_76838 | JGI IMG/M metagenome (GOLD analysis project Ga0099825, IMG submission 76838) | Root nodule microbial communities of legume samples collected from California, USA - Siratro red BW | ecosystem: Host-associated > Plants > Roots > Nodule | place: USA: California | collected... | reverse complement strand
TATATATATATATATATATATATTAAAAAAAAACACATTACAATTATACAAGAGCAAAGTGGTTAAAACATACTAATTGTAGTTTCTAAAAATGCTTCCTTTTTAATTTGATATATATATATATATATATATATATTAAAAAAAAACACATTACAATTATACAAGAGCAAAGTGGTTAAAACATACTAATTGTAGTTTCTAAAAATGCTTCCTTTTTAATTTGATTTAAGTTTTCTTTCCAATTTGTGAAACTGTGTAATCCTTGAATAAACTAGATTCTCTCTTTAACTTTCCTGCCTATGTGAATTGTAGTTTTTGTATTTTTTTCGAGTACCTCAACAAACGAAAAAAATGTGTTTCCCTCGTGTGAATATCTGTCTATTTAAAAATTTGTCAACCTCTCAGATTATCACCTCTAGTTAATGTCACTATTAATTAGTATTATTTACAATTAAGCATAATTAATTTTAATAGGTACCTGAAAAGGCAATCTGAAAAATAAAAAGTCAAAATAAAAATAAAAATAAATGAGTTATTATTAATGAAACATTAAAAGTTCTTATTAGTGAAATAGAAGAATGGAAGAGAAACTGTCAATTCTGATTTTGTTCTATTTGCAAGAATTCATAATCTGTAATGGCTTCAGAAGTGTCATTATTTTGAATAATAGATATAACTACTTTCTCGTTTGATAATCCACCAGTAAATCTCCTAAATGATTCTTCCAATATACATTTTGGTTCCTTCAACAGAAATTCTCAGAATCCTCAAATCAAGAAATGGACCAAGGATGACAAGCATTATAATAATAGTAAGAAATGTACACATTATGATAGAAGAGGTCACACAATTGATGAATTTCATCGCTTACATGGTTTTTCACCAAAGTACAAAAGGAGAAAGTTCTTTGTTAACAATGCCACTGCAATTAAAAAAAGCAAATGAGAGTGAGGCACTTACAAACCAGAAGGAATCTCAACAATCTTCTAGTTTTAGTTTGAACAAAGAACAGTATAACTCTCTCCTGACTCTTATTCAGCAATCTCAATTAGTTAGTTGCCACCCCTAACACTGAACATCATCACATTTCCAATACATCCACAGGTATCTACAATCTAAAATCACTACCAAAATCTAATATGTCCTTTGGATCTTAGATCCAGGTGCCAATGGTCATATTAGTTCATCTCTAGAGAATTTTGCTACATATAAAATTATTCCTAGTATTCATATTAAGTTACCTAATGGAACTAAAATTTATGCAAACATTAAAGGCACTATCATATTTTCTACTACATTCATTTTGCATAATGTACTATACATATCAGGATTTAACTTCAATCTCATTTCAGTATCTATCTGAATTAGCCATAAAATCTGATTGTTCCATTAGGTTTACTGATCAAATATGTGAAACACAGGACAATCATAATATGAGGATGCTTGAAAATCCTAAGGGACCAAGAAAACACTTTGCCCTAAATTCAATTTCAATAAATTATGTGTCTGTTAATAAGGTGAATGATTGGCAAAAGTAAATTTAGGTCCTTGATCAGACCTAATGAGAGTAAAACACATTAGGTCTCATCTTTACTCTCTCAAAGGCATAAAACATCAAATGTCTTGTGTTGAGACTCCACAACAAAATGGAGTGGCAGAGAGAAAACATCAACATATTTTAAACATTATTAGAGCTCTTATTTTTCAAAGTAACTTGCATAAATTTTTTTGGAACTTTGCAGCCTCTCATGCTGTTTTTTTGCTTAATAGATTGCCTAACAAGGTTTTACATAGTTTTACATAACAAAATTCTACTTCTGATATGGTATCAGAGCCTAGCACAATTGTTGGGGATCCCACATCGACTAGAGATGAGACCTTTCAATAGTTTATAAATGGATGCAAACCTCACTTTATAAACGGGTTTTGTAATATTGAGTTAGGCTTAAATTTCATTTCTTGAGACGTAGGCTGTTGCAGACACACCCCCAATGGATTGGGCCTCACTAAACTGTTTCATTTTTTAGCAGACAGGGTCACAACTGTTTTTTTTTTTTTTCTAAATGAGTCTCATTAAATTGGGCTCCAATAAGATCAAATTATTTTTCTGACTGAATCTTTAAGGGATTAGGCTTCATTTAACTTCTCTTCTTTTCTCACTCTTTTTTTCTTTTTCTGCAGTTTATTTTCAAAATGAAACCAATTTTTTTTTTCAAGAAATAATTTTATTTGCTTGGACGAAATTGACTGTTGACAACATCAAACATATATACGAGTATATACAAAACAAAAAGATGACCAAACTAAGGTCATATACTCCTTAAAGTGCTCTAAAACCTACCTACTGTTGTACATGGTACAGTCATCGTAACTCACAACATAATAAGACAAACAAGGATAAGCTAATGAAATAATGTTTTCAGCTTGTAAGAGTAAAAATAATTAAAGTGTTTAGATTTAAAAATTTAAATATTTCAGGTCAAATACAAATAAGTTTAACATTCAATCACAATCATTCATACTCTATTCCAAATCCATTGACTTCAAAATGATCCATTCACAATCGTCGTATCTTGATTTTCTTTCAATCCTCAGTACTCTGATCTTGTTTCAATCAAAATGATTACATATAGATTCATCATTCAGTCATAACAATAATCATATCATTTCAACCATTATGAACCTTATAGGTGCATGTATAACCATGATACCTTGATTTCCTTTCAACCCTATTGGTTTCATTTCAACCAAAATGATTACATATGAGCCTGTAATTCAATCATCACACATGCTACATCAATTCAATCATACTAAATTATATAGATGTATATGTAACCATGGTATCTTGGTTTCCTTTCAACCCCCAATACACTGGTTTCATTTCAACCAAAATAATTACATATAGCTCTATAACTCAAACATTACACATCATTTCAATTTCATCAAACAAAAATCAAAATGTTCTCACATGTTACTTTCTAACATCATTACTCGAAACTTGTTAATTAATCACACCAAATCATGATAAACAATTAAACTCATTCAGTGCTCAAGGACTTGTCAAACCTGTAAGAAAGACTTGAGCATTGATAATCACATATTTAATTCTTATATCCTAGAGTTCTATTTGAAAAAAGTATAAAATATTACTAGTTTCCCTTACCTTAGATGATGATCCCCTACCAATTCCTCTAATCAAGCAACAACACTAGTCCAATTTTAGGGATCTAGAACAAGTTATCCAAATAACACTAACTTTTAGTATAATTTTAGTCAAGTTGAGAGGAACACTTTTCTCAATTGTTCCCACAAATATTGATAACAGAAACTTAACGAAAAATAAAGAACAAAGGCTCCTCAAAGTAAATAGGAACTTACTCTGATTGAGATTTTGATCATATAGAAATGGTTCTGGGATCCTCAACTATTACGAAACTTGATCAGATTTTGAACAGATGAAGTATGAAGAGTGAAAATTGAGAGAAAAGGGAAAGAGATATGGAGAATTGAGGGCAAGAGAGAGAAAGTTATGGGTATTTTTTTTTATTCTTATATTTTCGAGAAGGAAGGGGGTACATTATCTCCAACTACAAAAATTTTTGTCCTCCAAAATTTAGGTTACCAAGTAAAAGATTTAAGATGTTTCTCATAGCTTTATCTATTCCCAAAAGACTCAAGATGTTTTTCAATTTCAAATCCTCTAATTGCTTCTCCTTCATCCTCTTTAAAAACTCATTAGTTATAACAAGCACATTACAACTAATGAAATTTAAGGATATAGAAACCTCGAAATTCAAATTCCTGAAATCTTCAATTAATTCTTGCTCTTTTATCATTATTGATGACATCATTTTTATTCTCTTATGACTTAAAGCGTCAACAACAACATTTGCTTTTCCAGGATGATACATAAGTTGAAAATCATAGTCTTTTAAGAACTCGATCCATCTCCTATTTGCATATTAAGCTCTTTCTGATCAAATAAATATCTCAGGCTTTTATTATCACTAAATACTTTAAAACTAGTTCCATAAAGATAATGCATCCAGATTTTTAAGGCAAATACAACTGCTGCTAGTTCCAAATCGTGAGTTGAGTAATTCCTTTCATGCACCTTCAGCTGCCGAGAAGCATAAGCAACAACTTTCTTATTCTGCATTAACATACAACCGAATCCCTGATAGAAAGCATCACAGAAAAAAAATCGAAAGGCTGATTTATATCAGGGATTGTCAAAACGGGAACATTAGTTAACCTCCTCTTCAACTCTATTCTCACATTGCTCCATCCATGTAAAAGGGTGATCCTTTCTGGTCAGTTGAGTCAAAAGAGAAACTATCTTAGAAAAGTCTTTTATAAACCTTCTGTAGTATCCTACTAGCCCTACAAAGCTTCTAATTTCTGTAATAGTTTTAGGATGTTGCTATTGAAGTACAACCTCCACTTTAGAAGGATCTACTGAGATTTCTTGAGCATAGATAACATGTCCTAAAAACTGTATTTGAGACATCCAAAACTCGTATTTTGAAAGTTTGGCATACAACTGTTTTTCTCTAAAAATGTTCAAAACAATTCTTAAATGCTCGACATGTTCTTTTATTGAATGAGAATAGATCAGGATATTATCTATGAATACATATCACCACAAACTTATCAAGAAAAGGCCTGAAAATATTTATATAATCCATGAAGATAGCTGAAGCATTGGTCACTTCAAAAAAACATAACCAAAAATTCATAATAATTATATCTTGATGTGAAAGTAGTCTTTTGAACATCATCCGTTTTAACTAACATCTTCATTTTTTGAATATTTTATTGTGAATCAAAACTTTTTCTTTTGTTTTCCCTTTTGGAGACAGGAATCACGCTTTTTCTTCTTCTTTATTTTTCATCTTTTAGAGCTTGGTTACTTTTTAGTTTTATATTATAATGTATTATTATTTATTTATTTTAATTCAATTTGTTAATAAATTTCTTAATTATGTGGCCAATTCAAATATATTTACTGATTTTTAAACGTGTAGCTAGTGGTGACATTTTTATAAATTGTATTATATGTTGTCATTAATCATATATTGTAGCATTAATAAATTTAAAATTTAAGTAATTATTTATTAGAATTTTAATACTAATGGAATAGAAAATATCTCATTGTTATGTTTTAAAAATTCAAAAGCTTAATTAAATATTTCATTGATAATTATATGAAATTAGAAAAAAAATAATAATAAGACTTAAAGATTAAGTTATTTTAGTAAATCATTTATTATTTATATCATATAATGATACCATTTATTTAACTTAATATTTTTTTAAGTTAAAGTTGAATTTGAAATGCAAAAACTTAAAAGTACAAATAACTATACACTATGATATTAAAAATATATTTACAGTAAAAATATTAACAAATAACTTTGTTAACTTCAATTTTAATATATTTTTCATAATATAAATTTAAAGTCACGTTTCTCTCTCATTTTCCTTCTATCGGGAATAATATAACATTAAATATGGGATAATAAAATATGAAAAGAGATAGAATATAAATTGATATGAAAACAAAGTGACTGAGTGTAAGTTTATGTATATAGCTCACTGTTTAGGTGAAAGTGTGTAAATTAATTGAGTAAATCCAATTCAACTTAAATTTTAATTTTTATTGTTTTTATGATAGTGCATAATTTAATAAAATATTTTTATTTAAAAAATATTCAATATATCTTTATAAATGTAACTGACGAGTTTAACTTCTAGATGTTGATGGATATAATTTGTAAATTTTAAAACTCATTTAAAGCGTAAATTATAAAATGAACTCCTTTTACTGTAAAAATTACGAGGATATATTAAATAATAAATTATTCACCAAGTTAAAAGAAAAAAAAAAGTATTGGAAGTATTACTTTTTCCAATGTTATGCTTTTATTGGATATTATCGATAGTTCCAAGATCATCGTTCTTATACTTTCTTAAGTCATTCTTATTATGTGATTTTATTTTGTATGAATTTTCATATCATTTTTAATCATTTTTAAATTTTATTTTAATAGAAATTCTTTTATAAAATTCATATCTCAATAACTTTTTATTTACACTTTTATCTTTCTAGAAATTTAAAAAACAATTTATTAATTTTATAATCCAAAAAATTATTAAAATTAAGGTTTTAATTTTCATATCACATTGACATGTTTCGTTAGTATTTTTTTTATAAATTTTTCGTGTTAAATTTATGAACCTTATTGTAATCTATATATTAAAATTATCATTAGTTTTTTTTTTAGTTGTAAAATCTGTTAAAAAAATATTTATATTTAACACTCAAAATTCAATATACTATTAATTACAATTTTTTTGTTCGTTACATTCTTATTATTTTTAATTTAATTTTCATTTTTCCGTTGTGATATAGAAATAGAAAAAGGTTAAATGTAAAATTTTATAATTATTTAATTATGGTCAAGAACTTTTATTATATCCCATTTGATTTGGTATTAGTATATGCCATTTGATTTATTAATTATACTATATTATTTATTAATGTAATACTTATATGTAATAAGGATTTTAAGTAATTCGGTTAAAGATATTAATTAATTTAAAACTTAAAAATATATTTTTATACAAATTAATTCTTTAATATTAATTATTTTTAAAACTTAAAACGGTACAACAGAACAAGATTTAAAAAAATAAAGTAAATTTTTGTATGAATGTTCTAAAATGGAAATAACCTTAATTATTTAAAAATTGGCTATTGTTGTTTAGTAAGTTTTAATTAAATGCATTTATGGATCAAATACAAAATGAAAAGATGGTTTTCTCCTTCAAAATAGAGAACTTAATATATATAATTACTGTATTTCTTATAGGTATAGCTAAATAAAAATAAAATTATTACAATCTGATAATGTTATAAAAAGAAATAATAATTTTTTTCTAAAAAACTTGTATCCATATTCTCTGAAATTACAATGTCATTGATTAGTAGAGGAAAAGTGTTAGAAATTACAATGTCTCTATATGTGAAGAGCGTTCTGTTATTGTGCATGTTTATGTTGGTATGGTCAGACTCATTTAGGTTGATTCATGTTAAGGTGTCAGTTACTAATGGTTTAGAGGGAAAAGAAGATCTAAACATTCACTGCAAATCTAAAGATAATGATCTTGGACAACATCTTCTCCACATCAATCAAACCTTTGGCTGGGATTTTGGACCTAGCTTTTGGGGTCATACACTATTCTTTTGTTCATTTTAATGGGAAAAGAATCCTTTGTTGTATCTTGATGTATATGATGAAACTAGGGATCTCAGTTATTGTGAAGATTGTCATTGGTATATTCATAAAGATGCACTATGTAGGTACTAACTAAAATTTCCAAAAGAAATACGACATCCACCACCTCCAATTGTTCGCAAATACTATAATTGGAAAAGATAATGTATTTCATTTCAATCATGTGATATACTTATTTAATATCACAATTCAATAAAGGGTCAATTTATTTTATTTGCATGAACATCTTGAACTTTTTATAAAATTAGAGTATTATTATATAATTATCTTAAATGCAAACAAATTACTAATATTTTTCTTTTTTTCTTACATTTATTTTTTCATATATTAAAATGAAATAAAATCAAGAAGGGAGAAGTGAAAAATATTTTATTAGAAAAAATCATTAGTTACATTTTATTCTATTTCTTTATATGTCACGAAAATTTATTTAAAAAAAATAAAACAAATAAACGACAATTTTTTTTTTTATAAATTTTTAAGATATCTAATTAGTATATTTTAAACCAAAATAAATAAAAGTAATTTCAGAATGTTTGCAAAAAATATTAACTTCCTCACTATAAGAAAAAAATATTTTAATATTAATAAAAGAAAAAAAAGTAATGTATGTCTCAAAATAAATAAATTAATTTTATTTTAATAGAAATTATAATATAAAATACATATTTTTAATAACTTTTAATTTACACTTCTATCTTCCTAAAAATTTAAAAATCAATTTATTAACTTTATAATCCAAAAAATTATTAAATTGAAGCTTTTAATTTTCATATCAAATTAACATGTTTTGATAGTATTGTTCTTTATAATTATTTTTGTGTTAAATTTATGAACCTTATTGTAATCTATATATTAAAATTATCATTAGTTTTTTTTAGTTGTAAAATCTGTTAAAACAAAAATGTTTATATTTAGCACTCAAAACTCAATACACTATTAATTACAATTTTTTTTGTTAATTACATTCTTATTATTTTTTATTTAATTTTCATTTCTTCTTTGTGATATAGAATAGAAAAGGTTAAATGTAAAATTTTATAATTATTTAATTATGGTCGAGAACTTTTATTATATCCAATTTGATTTGGTATTATTATATCCCATTTTGATTTATTAATTATATTATATCATTTATTAATTTAATACTTAAATGTAATAAGTATTTTAACTAATTTAGTTAAAGATATTAGTTAATTTTAAAACTTAAAAATATATTTTTATACAAATTAATTCATTTATTAATTATTTTTAAAACTTAAAACGGTACAGCACAATAGGATTTGAAAAAATAAAGTAAAATTTTGTATGACTGTTTTAAAATAGAAATAAGCTTAATTATTTAAAGATTGACTATCGTTGTTTAGTAAGTTTTAATTATATGCGTGGGTTATAAAAAAAAAAAAAAAAGAGAGAGTTTTCTCCTTCAAACATTTTTATGAGTGTTTTTCTATCTATCTATCTATCTATATATATATTTTTATATAAATAAGTGATTGTATATATATATATATATAAGTGATTGATTAGTAAAAAAAATATTAAAAATTATAATATTTTCTGTGTGTGAAATTGTTGTATATGTTTATGTTGGTGTGGACAGATTCATTTGATTTGTCTCATGGTGTCAATTATGAATGAATAATTTAAAAGAAAAACAATCTGAATATTCATTCCAAATCTAAAAATGTGATCTTGGATAACATTTTTTTCAGATCAATTAAACCTTCGATTGAAAAAATAGTCATTTATTATATTGTGATGTATACGAGGGAATTAGGAATGGATGTGACGATTCCCATTAGTATATTCATAACTATGCACCATTAAGGTACGAACCAAAAAGTGTAGAAAGATGACGAGAACCACCACCTCCGATTGTTGTTAGATATTATAATTTGAACACATAATATGTCTCTAGAAAGACGAGGAGAACCACCACCTCCTATTCTTCTTAGATGTTATAATTTGAACACATAATATGTCTCATTTTAATCATGTGTACTTATTTAATATCACAATTAAGTAAAGGATCAATTTATTCTATTTGCATGAATATCTTGAAGTTTTATCAAATTAGAGTATTCTTATATAATTATCTTAAATGCAAACAAATTACTAATATCTTTTTTCTTTTCTTACATTTGTTTTTTTCATATGCTAGAATTAAAAAAAATCTAGAAGGGAGAAAGTGAAAAATATTTTATTAGAAAAAAATTATTTATTTATATTTTATTCTATTTAATTATATGTCACCAAAATTGATTTAAAAAAATAAAACAAATAAACGACAAATTGATTTTTTTTAAATATTAAGATATCTAATTAGTAGTTTAAACCAAAATAAATAAAAGTAATTTAAGAATGTGTACAAATATATTAACTTCCTCACTATAAGAAAAAAATTATTTTAATATTAATATAAGAAAAAGAAATAATGTATGACTCAAAATAAATTAAATAATAAAAATAAATAAAATGGATCTTTATAAATCAAATCAAATTAAACAATACATAAATATAGATATAATAAATAATATAATAAATAAGATTAAGAACACTAAAAGATAAATTATAAATTAAATAAATAAAATTAAATATCTCATTTTACAATAATAAACACTTACTCTTGCAACCACAAACACATTTAACTACACACATTTTTAAGTCTACAGCATTAAAGCGTTACTTATTTTATATAGTAACGAATTTTTCATTAAATAGATTTTACATGATTTTATTTGAAATATTAATTATTTTTTATTATTTTACAATATTTATCAGATAAATATTAATAAGATATGTTTGAATATACATTTTTATTAATTATCCAATCAACTCCATTTAAATATCCTTGGACAGCTTTCCAAAATACATTTAATTAAATAATAAATATATTTAATAAATTATTATTATTTATTTAAGTTTCTTCCATTTTCTTCCTCAATTTTAGTGTCAAAAGTTTTTCCATTCAGGTGATGATGAAAAGCTGTATTCGTTATTATAATAATAATAAATAGAAAAAACTATCAAGATCAAAAGCTAAACTATACATTTTTTAAATTGCTTATGCTTTTAATGACTATAAGTATGACTACTTTCTCTTTATTTATTTAAAAGATTTACTTTTTTAAGTAATTTTAATATAAATAAATCTAGATTATTTTTTCTTTTATACTACAGATAAATTTACCTAAAAATATGTTAAAAATTTCTAAATACAATTTAAACAAACATACTCTAGATTTCCGATCACCCTAACACAATATCAAACACAGTACCTAAAGAAGTCAACATGCAATGGTCAAGAACTTTTTTAAAGAATATTTTTTGGGTTATAATTAAAAATATTATACTTAGATAAATTTTGATTAAGCATTAAAATTGTATTGAAACATTTATTATAATTAATATTTATTATGATGATGAAAAGAATATAGTTTAATCAGTTATTAACTTTGGATTTTATTAATTTTGGAATTTTTTACTCTTTGTTTTTCCTTGGTTTATTGATCACTTCTGATTTTATTTAGATTAATTGGAGTCAAAAAGACGAAAAAAATAAAGGAAAAAACATATAATGTAATTTAAAAGGAGTATAAGAAAAATAAAGATATTATCAACAATTCAAAATGTAAGATTGTCTAAGAAAAAAAAGTCAAAAGTAGAATAAAGAATGCAAACAAATTAAAGTATTATTATATAATTATCTTAAATGCAAACAAATCACTAATATTTAAAAAAATAAAACAAATAAACGAAAAATTGATTTTTTTATAAATATTAAGATATCTAATTAGTGTAGTTTAAACCAAAATAAATAAAAGTAATTTCAGAACGTGTGCAAAAAATATTAACTTCCTCACTATAAGAAAAATTTATTTTAATATTAATATAAGAAAAACAAATAATGTATGACTCAAAATAAATTAAATGTTAAATTTTATTTTAATAGAATTCTAATATATAAAATACATATTTTAATACTTGTTGTAGTACACTTTCTAATTCATGTTCTTAGCATGTATGTAGAACCTTCTATTATAATACAATTTCTTTATTTCATTTATGCTCTTATGTTCTTTTTTTTTAATTGTTATCCGAACTCAACAATTGGCCTTGTACATATAGGAACGAGAGGGAAAAAGTCAATAAGAGAAAAAGAGAAAGGTTGAGACATGACCAAGTTTTACATTGAGAAGTATTCTAGTGAGAATAACTTTTGATTTTGGAAGATTAGCATGGAAGCTATCTTGGTAAAAAGAAAAAAATGTGATAAAGGTGAGATGACAGGTCTTTGACTAAAAGGAAGAAAACTAATATCATTAACAAAGTTAGAAGTGCTATAATTTTGAGTCTTCTAATGAAGAAGAAATTTATTACATTAATGTAGATTGAACTTGAATTATTATATATGACAAAATCTTTAACACAGACATTGTTTTGAAACAACAATTGTACTCATTCATGATAACATAATAAAAAACAATGGTAGACAACTAGCAAATTTTAACTAGATTCTAAAAGATCTTGAAAATATTAAGATAAGACTTTACTGCTTCTTCATGTCTTATCCAAGACATTTGAGCATTTTAAAGATGTTTTCCTATTTAAGAAGAACAGACCATTACTCTATAAGAGTTTAGACCTTAGTTTGAGTTTAAGAACTTTAAAAGCTTCAAAAGTCTAAGGTAGATGATTGTGGGTGAGTTTGAATATCTCAAAGGGCAAGAGCATAAAAGGAGGGAGGTACAATGGAAGAAGTCAGAGCAATTATCAAATGATAAGGTGGAGAAGGAGGCTAAGTCCTACAAGTGTCACAAGAAAGATTGCATTGAAAAGAAGAGGAATGGGAAGAGAAGGAATTCTCATTTTCAAAGAGAATCTGCTAATGTTGCGACGGTGTTTGATAGGTATGAACCTATTGGAGCATTAGTGACGTCAAATGTTAGATATACATAGGAATTGGGTCATGAACTTAAATTACAATTATCACATGTGTCCATGATAGTTGAATTATGATATAAATTATGTATCAAAGAGCTTATAATTTGGATCATGAATCAAAATGTTGAAGATGAAGCATGAAGGACACTCCATGTTGATATTGACAGCAAACTATTCATCTTCAATAATATATAAATAGTGAATATGAAATTATTTAACATGTATTGTCAGAAGCTGACATAGGCAAGTGGGTCAAGTAACAGCAAAACAAATAGAAGGTGGAACCCTAGGAATAGTTTTATATCCGTCTAACAACTGTGAAATAAAGTTGTTCTCATATGCATATTCAAAAATCAGGGAAAATCTTGAGGAAGAGAAACAATACTTTCCCACATCAACACTAGTTGAAAACTCTCTTATTGGGGAAAGCAAACATGGAGTGACCTCAAGCTGCAAGCACAATTATTTTAGAAAAAATACTGTCTGATGACGTATCATACCTACAATGTTAGTCTTTTTAGATAGCGAATTCCATAAGTTTATAGAATGCCATAAGACCTATATTATCTTGAAAATTAAATATTATCAGCTAAAGATAAACTAAAATATCATATTCATGAAAGATCCTGTATTCTAAAATTACCCCTACTCCACTTAAAAAAATGAAGAGAACCTGGAGAAGTGTGTTATATTTGTTACATCACATTGCCGGATGATTCTGAATGTATGGAAATGTGCAATAGCTCAAACAAACTAATGGCAAAAGTGATAAGTTAATGCTTACACGTTTCTCTCAGAAAATTGTAAAAATAAGAACATAAATATTTAAAGTTGGACGCCACATTTAAACTTCTGCAGATGGTTTACCAAAGCATGTACAGTAACTTTAAGGTCTTCCTGATTGTGGACACTTACATCATGGAAGGCTCGCAAACTGAGCCAAACATTTGTACCACTCATAAGAGATACTTGTCGTTCTGATGTGTCACCTCCAAAAATGACAAACTTTTCGAGTTCCTTCCCGGTGAGAAAATGAATTGTTAAGTTGTAAGGATTTTGACCTGCTTGGAAGTTGACTTAATATACCACTAACTGATGCAAGATTTGGAAATCGCAAGCAAGCATGATGAATAATGCATCAATGACATGATGCAGTTTAGCAAACATGGCAAAATTCCCAGAGGATACCGAGGCTTTAACGAGGGGCACTTACATATAAATTTTGGCGAGAACATTCAGTATTCTTCATGACCATCATTTTGGCATGTTCAGTGCCTACATTCTTCATTTAGAATTGTAACAAATCTGTTTTCGTGTTTGATGTACCAAAATATGTTACATTTATACAGATATGGCTTTCAAGTTGAGTAGAAGCAAATTCATGTAATTCATAGCCCCATTTTGTGAGGAATACCCGTGGCATTAACTGCTAGGAAGTGCTATATTTTAGCAGAATAGCATGTGCAAAGAGAATGTCTTTGGCTTTTTTAGTTAGATTAGTTTCATATGTACTAAGGTTAGTCTCTTTGTAGCTTTTCATGTATGCCTTTCTTATGTAGTAGCTGTGTTGAAATCAGTAGTATTAGTCGTTACGATGTTTATACTTCCACTGTCACATTCAATCTAAGTTCCTTGTTTCTATCTTACCCCAATACAAGAGGGATATATCTGGAAGTCAACTGTACTATACGGTCATCCGAAGGTATGGCCGACAACTTTCACTACTTGAAAGTCTTAGTAGTCTAAAGACTATAAGAGTCTGGGAACTAGTATACTATACGGCTATCGGACGCCAAGGCCAAGAACAAGAATGTCTAATTGGTGTATTACACGGCCACAAAGAAGTGTGGCCAACAACATCCACCTGACAGCCACACCTGGGAGCTGCTTACTACAGAAAATGTGTAGGCTGACAAGTATCCAGCAACTCCCAATAGACCAGTCTCCCTTGCATTCGAAACAAGCACCTAGCTTCTAACATAGGAAGAGATTCTAATAAACGGCTCACTCCGTCCTGAAGAGAGGAAGGTTCAGTGAGCTACACATCTTCCCCTGACACGGCATGCAGAAGAAAAGTAATCTCATTGACAGGGAAACTACATGTCTTCCTCTGACACAGTATGCAAAAGAAGGATATCTCTCTTTACACAGACTATACACCTTCCTCTGCTTAAGAAGCAATCATTACACATATTGGTATAAATAGTGAACAGGAAAAGAGAGAAGACAACTTTTGTCAGATCCCATTTGACATCGTTAACATCTCTGAAAACTGAGTACCAGCTAAAAGAGTAGGCCATCCCGTAGGGACCAGAGACCGGATTTCACTCAAGACCATTAGGATCTTAAAGACAAATTATGAAATCATTGTACGTGACCTCTAGGTATCTTTGAAATAATTTAAAGAATTGTTTATTTATTAACGTAAATGAGAAAGTAAGAATGGGTGATTTTGACAATTGTAAGTGTTAATAAGCAAATGAAAGATTAGAGAGAAAGAAGAGAAGGTTCGAAAGGAAAAGGACTGACTAATACAAAATTCAACTATCAAAACCTTGGTAGTGATGAATAGCTAAGATAAAAAATGAAAAATAGTAAACGGCTTGGTTGAGGAACTGAACTGAGCTAAGATTAGCAAAAGGCCTTCCTTCATACACGTTTATTTTTCATGAACAAGGGGGCAATACTCAGGGTACCACATATTGCCTCTCACATACTCCATTGTATCCTCCTGCAACCAAACCAACAAGCATGAGTTAGCAGAGCAGCGGCAGCAATACATGAGACCAACTGCAACTATATTTAATCTTCAAAAGGTTCATTCTCCCCTCACAGCATGCAAAATTAACACTATAGTCAATCAGAGTATGAATATATAATGTTTTATCAGTGAGAAATCTGAAATTTCCATACTTTTGACATGTTTGCTAGTTCTCTCAACCCTACATCACCATGTCCTTCAGCCTGATTATCTGCAACTGCAGCACCAATAACAGCAGCCCCAACCTCAGCTGTAACATTTCGAATACTGCAGAACAAAGTACCATTTATCAGAGAAGGCCACAATGAACATCTTTGTTAAGGGATGAGTGAAGAAAAAGTACATTGTTAGATTTAGTACCGTACATGGCATCCAAATCCAATATACATTCCAAGAATCAGTTTTAGTGTCTATGCAGATTAAATTTTAATTCTCGTAGGGATTCAAAAAGGAGCCATGGAAAAGGAGAGTCGTGATAAAATGAAAAAGAAGGTATAACAAGGAAAAAGGGAACGTTACCAGTCAATGGATGGATACAAGATTCCGTTTTGGACCTCCTCATCTGTCATATATGAAGCAAGGCTGAGAGAATGACAGCATGTTAGTAATGTATTTAAAAAGGCTCCAAGTGGCATCTCACCAGAGGGGAAGTTATTGATTAATGAGCGGCAATGTATACTCAGAAAACGTATTAAGCTTTTCAACGAAAGTAGGCAAAGAACAGATAAAATGATTTAGACAACACAGAATGCAAGGTCAGACTGCTCCACTGTTATGCCTAACAGGAGAGCAGCCCTACAAACATCAAGAAAATAATTCACTAAACTTCCATTGAAATCGAGTCTAATAGCTATTGGTCGGACAAAAGAACTGTACAAATTAAATATACCATTCAGCTGCTGCTCGCAACATTTCGTCTGTTATATGACGAGCACCGGATAGAAGTGCACCCAAACCAATCCTGAATAAAATGTTGCAATAGAATTATGCCAATGGTTCCACTGAGTGGCATGATTTGTAAAAGAAAATAAATATAAAGCCACAAGGGCACGCCTACCCTGGGAACAGGTACATGTTGTTGGCTTGATTGACATGGCCAACTTCATTTCCTGCACAATAATTCATTTGGAGGTTATGGTAAAACATAATATTAAAATGAACGGAAATGTACAGCAACAAGATTCTTCCTACTTCAAAAACCAATGAATCATATTACAGAGTGGTAATTACCGAGATCTACGTCGTCAAAAGGGCTTCCACTTGCAAAAACTATATTTTCTCCAGCATGACTGAAAGCTTCAATAGCAGTGCACTCAGCTGTCCCAATGATAACGAAACAAGCGTCAAAATGAAAAACATGGGCATAATTAAACAATTGTCAGTGCTGAATAAGCCATGTACAAACAAACCATTCACGGTGGGATTAGACATTGCGAAGATAGCAGGTTTTGTTGAAACAGATTCTCTCATTGCCTTAAGCACCTGAGTTGAATCTCAACCATTAAAATGAAGGAAGCAGAACCCAAAGATATCAAAACAAGACATTTTTTTCAAACATATGTACTTCACTTAATCAAATATACTTCACTGAGGAATAAAACAGAAGGTAATTACCTCCGTGTCGAAAACACCACCAACTCCAGACAATCCAAGTAGCACATGTGGCTTAACCTTCTTAACCTAAGAACCATTAGGTTCAACAAGGGAAGTATGGATATCAATTAGAATGCGCATTTTTATTCTTTATTAGCATTATTTAAGTTCACGCTTACAGAAAAGTAATTGTTTATAATGATATAAACGTAATATAATTTATAAATAACATATGAAAGCCAATGAAGTTTTTCTCAAACAAATAGCTTTTACCACTTCAATTATACTTGCACCCTCTGTAAGCCCTTCAAGATCTCTTGGATTTTTGGCAAATGGAACTGCAGCTGGATCTATATTGCTCCTTTCCGTGGTGATAAGACCCTGCATTCAACAACCACATCATTATTAAAGACGTGGTGTATCATAATAACAATAGAACAAATGCATGCGCAAAAACAAAAGAATCCAAAAGACGATGTCTAAAACAAAATATGTAGACGATGCTAGCCATATAAATGAAGACAATTTAAGACAGAATTTGAAAATAAGAAATGATGATATTTGGATAACAAAGTTGAGCCAAAATCACGAGGGATCTAGGTAATATATTTTTACGAACACAATTTGTATTTTTGAGAGTTGCAACTTAAAGTACATTGAAAGCAAAGACCATGAAAGCATACATCTTTATCAAGTAAAAAAAATTGGCTGTTGGCAGCCGTTCCACTGCCCCCTGACATTCTTGAAACAGCCTGGACAGCCATCTTAAGAACACCAAGCCCTGCACTGCCCACCAGGCAAAAAAGCATCACGTAAAACAGACTTTTAGCAGCAAGGTTAAAGCAGAAAATATCAATATAAAAGGAGCATGAGAAAAACGAAAAAAACTGGATACCCAATAAAAATACATCAAAATTAGTTTTGCAAGTACCTCCCAGCTCCAACAACAACTATCTTTTGTTTCAAAAAATCAGATAACGGTCGACCTTGGGATCTTACAGTTCCCAATAGCCCAGCAAGTGCAACACCGGCCGTGCCCTATTGGACAATGGAAATGAAGAAAAATTTGACGTTTTAGAAGTCACTTTAAGAAAACAATGCATTACTTTGCACCTTGAAAATTTTAAATGTAACAAAATACAATATCACTTTCTTACCTGTATATCATCATTAAACATGCAAAACCTTTCTCTATATCGTTTCAGGGTTTCAAAAGCCCACTTCATTTGGAAATCCTCAAACTGACAAAATTAGCCAATCATCCCGTTACTAGATGAGTAAATTCTAAACTGAACACTGAGAGAAACATGTTTTAAAAGAAAAGCAAACCTGCACAATAGCCTTAGGCCATCGAGCGTGTACGGCTTCCATGAATTCATCAACAATCGATAGATATTCTTCACCTTCCAACCTAGGGTGTCGAACTCCTAAATCTGACACACGAAAATCATGTCAGAATACAGCAACTTTTATGATGTCAAATACATGGAATTACCATATTATATTTTTGCATGCTCAAGAGATCAAGAATGCCAAAGTAATTGAGAAATCCCACTCCAACTCATCATTGGAGCATAAGATAATCCGATAAACTTAGCTAAATAAAGCAGAAAAGCCATTTCCTACAAGATTATATTACTCAACCACAAAATCTAGGATACTGGAAAACATGACATCTTTCTCAGTTTACAAAGCAAATATGTCCATGGTCAATGAAAACGTGAGACAAACAACAATTATAGAAATAAGCAGCAGAATTAAGTTCTACTCACAAAGGGGATCTTTGAGTAGCTTTTCATTGTTTGTACCAACATCTAACATAACTGGAAGTATCTGAAACAATTGAAAATATAGCATACTTTATAAGTTAAATCAGAGTTACTAGCTTTACCAAGTTGCAGTTAAAAAGTAAAGAAAATCAAAATGAAAATATTATTCAAATTCAACAATTACAAGTTTATAACAAAGGATCTCCTGGACAAACTCCTCCATGAACACTCTTAAAGAGAGAAAAATAAGTAGAAAATTTAAAATTAGCTTCTCCACGAGCTAATTTGTATATGTTTCCTATATAACTTCTCTAAATGTTTATTTTTAACTTGCGCATTAATTAATTTTTGTTTATAGAGAAGTCCGTTTCATTTTTTTTTCTCTTTCTGTATTTTTCTCCTAAAGGTACTCATGGAGAAACTCGTCTAAACAGACCCAAAGTCAAGATTTATGAACTCATTTCCATTTCATTTGTTGATCACGTGTAAATGTACAAGATAAACTTACAAATATTAAACATAAACAAAATCAGATTTGTTCAGCATCATAAAACAGTTAACAACCCAACCCACCCTGCAAAATTGCATCTATCCATTTCACTAAAAAGAAAAAAATCTATCCCAGTCCTAGGCCACCAGTAACAATCCTTAAGTTATCACATGATGTGTGCAAGTTATGAGGAAATTCAAGATACAAAGAGAAAGGTAGGGGAAAAACATACTTTTCGTGGGTTGATACCCGCAGCAGCAACATACATGTCAAGTTTTCCTATAGGTATTCCAATGCCCTGAACGCCAAGGTCACCCAAGCCAAGAATACGACTACCATCTGTCAAGACAATCATGTCTACCTGAACCAAGGAAACAAGATGCTTATAATTTATAACCGATAATAAATCAAGCCAGGGAGCAATTTTGCTACCCACTGAACCGAAAAGTTCCTATATTATGGCAAGGCATGTAAATAGTTTAACTGTACCCAGTTAACAGAACATTTATCATTGAAGTCAGGTAAAGTGAGAACATGAAGTAGCCGCAATCACAACAAAATACCAAAATCACAAGAAAATTTCAGTAAAAAACTTTAAAACAATTATCAATTTCATGCAAGGCAGATAATATGACAGCATAGAATAATTTCACTTAATAATGAAACAAGTATAATATACTCCATCCTTGATAAAAACGCTTCGGAAACTCACCCTCAAGACTACCTATTTAGGAGGGAAAATCAAATATTTAAACACTCCACTCAAGATCCCATACTTATGTCAGACTTAGGCACCCAATGATATCCAAGTTCTTATCAACCTTCTAGATTATTCTATTTTTTTCAACTACCTCCCCTCTATTTTATAAACCTAATACCTACATAAACCTCCCTGTAAGAGGGAGTGAAATTTAAAAAAAAAAAAACGAGAAAATACAGTAATATTCATCCAAGAAAATTCATCTTTGACACTAGTAAAACAATAAATGGATCCTCGTAAGATGAAACTTCATGGGGTCCATGACAAAACTGCCAATTATTTACACAAAGGATTCTTTTTATACAAAACAAAAAAATACAGCAAATATACATGACAGTTGAATTCCAGTTTATCCCTCGGGGAGTACAAATATACTAAACTCAGCGACAGAATCAGAGAATTCCAATAAGTACAGGATTCACCAAGTTTCAATAATTTTAAACCTTCCGAGTCAAAATCTTAAATCTTAAGAAATCTGTATGGATATTACAAGGGAAGAATGAAAAGTAAAAGTCACTTCCATTTTCTATCTTGAATGAAAAGAAAAGTAATGCAGAATTTTAAGACGAGTTCAATACCTCGTCAGCTGGCCAGTTATAGATCATTGACATCATCTCTCCTTTATCTTTGGCACTAAAATACATTCCACGCGGGCGTCTAAATAACCCTGTATAATTTTCACACACTAATCCAACTGTTGGAGTATAGATTATTGGAGCAAACTCTTTGATGTTATCGATAAGAACCTGAGAGAGAAAAAGGTAAGCAAGATAAATATCACATAACAGTAATAATAACTTGTGATATATTCTCACATGAGCAAGCTAACTTCATCATCAAACTCACTCGGTAATACAGAGTCTCATTCCTGTCATGCAATCTATTTAAGATCCTCCATTTGGATAAAGAAACAAATTTATCTGATTGGCCTCTTGTATTCTTCTCCAAAGATCTATATGAATCCACTGAAAAATAATAATATATTACAGCTGTCAAGTATAATCAAAGAAGGAGCAAACACACAAGTACAGTTTAAAGATGAGCAAGCAATAATTCCTGAGACTGAACAACATATGCATATATATAGCATGAAAAGGTTAGGTTTAAAACTTACTAAACCGAGCATATTGATGCTCAAATGAAATGACACGAGGTGGAAGAAGGCCCCGAAGCCCCAAACGATCCCTTTCAGTTAAGGGAAACCCAGTATCCTACGTATAAAAAAATCAAATAAATAAGGTTTTAGAATCCTAAACAATGATCAAGCATAGCCATGAGTTAGTTTGGATTTTTCATGTCAGATTGTAAACATAATATATTTATCTCAATAAATAGCAACTTGTAATGAATCATATTCAGCATTTATCCGAATAACTCAAAACAGATACTGCATAAAATATCAATAACGATTTTTTTTCCACTTTAGACTCTACATTCATATAATTTCATGCATGTCGCACGAGGCACAGGATGACACATTTTCTACTCGAATTTATACGAAAAACCCACAAAGCTACAAATTTATACGAAAAACTCACTTGGAATCCTAAAATTACTTTTAAAACAAGCTATCTGAATTAATTCAGCGTCCTCTAAAACAGGAACAATAAAATAATTAAATATTCACTTGCAGCGATCTTCTTAAAATAAACTTTATTATATTGTATGAAAAATACAACAATCAATATATATCTTCCATCACTTTTCAGGCTAAAGTTATTTTCTTTCAACCAAATAAACTAAACTAACAAACAAACAAATTCACCCAGATAAAAGAAAACGATTAAATAAATAAAGAAACAAAGTTAGCAAAGTGAAAAACAGTGTAGATCGAAAACAGAGCGAACCTTGTTGAACCAAGGATCATGGAGGATGTCAGTGCCGCGCTTGTGGACCTTGCACGGCCCGGGAATTGCCGTGGAGAATCGCCGTGATCTGGACGCTGCCAATCGCACAACCTTCCACATTCTTCCAAATCGAAATTGAAATCAAAATCGAATGCAGCAACCAAAAGCACCTCCTACAACACTACGTTTAAGCGAAGCTAAAAAAAATGGGTTTTTGTTTTGTCTTTGTGAGCTGGGAGAAGCGCATTTTCAACGAAGGAGAGAATAATGCGTTTGTGAGGTTCGGATTGAGAGAGGTGGTAATGAGAGCCATGGTATTTATAGCGTCACGAGCTTTCTCTCTCTAGCTTTCTCTCTCCTCTGTTGGTTTCTGAGAATTGAAACAGTTTGAAGCAGTTGGTGTTGCAGGTGCTGCCCGCATGAACTCGGGCAGTATAAGATGAACAATTACTGAGGGAAAATCTGCCCGAGATAGATTCGGGCAGGGATACTCCAAGATGGCGCCTACCTTAACTATGTTGAATAACACGTGGATAATTTTTTTATTACCAAAAAAACATTTTTTATTTATTATATGTAAGAAAAAAAAATGAGGTTGGGGCATGGCGATTGCAGTTTAGTCTATGTCGGACTTTTTGTCTTTTTCTCCATGTAATTATTTATATTTTTTAAATTCTAAATTTTTTGGTTAATTTTATGTGATATTTTAAATTAAAATCTTATTTGATTTTTAAATTAATTTAAAATAATATAGTTCTAATCTTTCATATTTATTGTTTAAAGTTAAAATTATTTTTAGAAAACATTCTAATCTTAAGTATTAAACATTTTTTCAATTCTAAGAATTAAAAATTGAATTGAAAAACTCCCGATCAAAGTTTAAGGGAACCGTTTTCTAAAATGACACATATTTGAAATATTATCCGTTTTGTCTCGAAAAATTAAAAAAATTATTTAAATTGATTTTGATCTTAATTTATAAGTAACGTAAGACTATATACCGATAGATATTAATAACAAACGTACGAGTGAATTCTCACTTGTTCATCATCAATTATAATAAGTTAAAAACTCACATTATATAACATGTTTGATTTCGAATTTATGGATTAAAAAAAATTAATTATTATTATTATATTAAATATAACATTTTTCATAAAATATCTGCACGTGTATTTAATTTTTTAGTAAGGGTCTTTACGATAATATTTAATTAAGAAGCAATTATTATTATTATTATTAATCGAACCCGGTGTTTTAAGTATGTAACAACTAATTTTTTTATTATATTATAATAATAATAATTATTATTATTATTAAGGTTCACAATATCATATTAATTATCATATAATAATTATTATTAATATTATTATTTTATCATAACTATTATTATATCTTTTATTATTATTATTAATAATATTATTATTGATATTATTATTATTATATCAATTAATATGATGATGATAATAACAGTAATTATTTTTCTATTATTATTATCTTAATTATTATTATATCATTATTATTATTATTATCTTTATTAATAATAATGTTATTATTGTTTAAATTAATATATTACTATTATTATTTCTATCATAAAAATATTTTTTATTTTATCATCTTTATTAATAATAATACTTTTATCATTATAAATATTTTTATTATTATAATTATTATTATCATCATAATTATTTTATTAACGAACTTAATTTGTCAGTCATTACTGATGATTAATTTATAGATAAATTTTACCAAAATACTTGATCGTTAAATTATTTATTGATAAATATGAAAATTCTTATAGGATTACAGTAACATGTTTTTTTTAAATGGAGACTAAATTAATTTCTCAAAGATTTGAATGGTGATTTTATTAGTCTACCAAATTTATATCATCGAATGAATCTTTCAAAATGTTGACTTTCATTAAAAATCTAAATTTTCTATATTATCCATGTGAAAGGTTAAAATGGAAAATAAAGAGAGTATTTGATAATTTAAAATAGTAATTATTGGCAAAAGATTCCAAATTTCAACAAATTGATCCTTATGGAGAACTAAATTGGTAATAAAAAAAATATAATTTCAGCTACTAAATTAGTAAGAAATTAAATATTTAAAGAAATATTTTCGTAACAAAAATTTTAATGATAAATTATTTAGTGATCAAAATTTTTAGAAGATTAATGTGATGACACATATAACTTCGAAAATTCAAGTTGAGGATTAAACTAAATAATAACATGTCACCGACCCAATAAGTTGGCTTGTTAAAAGCAATGACAAATACATGAAAAACATTAGTTTTTAAAAATTGTTCCCATCAAGCTCTTTGACTAGAACAATGTGGAAGAAAAAATATATATGGTACGCCATCAATACAACAAGTTGGCCTAATAAAAAACTAATGACAAATTCATGGAAAACATTAATTAATTTTCTTAAAAAAATATGGACCAAGACAATGACATATCACCACCATAAAATTAGACTAGATAAAAAAAAAAAAATTGACAAATACTTCAAAAAAGAATGTTGATGCCTCTTCCACAATATCATTCTTATGGTTAAGTCACAACCTGAACTTCATATATTTTAATCATATATTTTAAAGTTGAATACAATTGAGTATGCTGTGTAGCTAATTTTATTATAGAAAGAGATAGAAAAAATATAGATGAAGTAGGTTTCTTTGTGTTAAAATTAGTGTTTGTTAAAGGCTAATTTAATTTTAAGTGATTCTTATATAAGCTTAAATTGATATGTGTTTGTTTAAGGTAAAATAAAATTTATGTATTTTTTATCCCATATATTTTTTACAATAGTTAAACTTCAAGTTACTTCTTAAAAAAATATCTTTTACTTTTATTTTCTTAAATAAGCTTACTCAAACATATTAAAAATTATAATATAATTATTTTATTAAAAATGTCACCTTTTTAAAAAAAATAAAATAAGCAGACACCTTATGTCCTACAAATAATATTTTTAACTTTTGAAGGGAAGCTTTTGCCACTCCTTACGATACTACCAAATTCAGTATGAAATAGTTGATGTAATGCAAAGTCGGGTGGATTTTTAGTTCGATTATCACTTTCTTGTACTACAATCTCTATCATGCTATCATCCTTGAAGCACATTAGAATTTAAATCATTAAAAGTCCATTCATGCCATCTTCTGCCATTTGGTGAAAAATATATTTCAACAATAATTTGTTAATTAAAAATAGAGAGCGAAATAGAAAGAGAACTCAAAAATTATAAATCACTGATTTACAATTATATATTTTCAGTGTTTTTACTCAATTACAAGTAAAAGATTTAAAGTTTTTGAAGTGTTGTTCAAATAATGAAAATGAAATCCTGCCAAAAGAGTCAAGCAAGTGTATCTGGAAGACAGAAAAGATAGGTTAAAATTTGTGGACTTTTAAAATCTGAAAACTCTCAATAATCAGAAATCCAATATTCTGCTTGTACATATTGTTCTGCAGGGCTCTAAGAGGTCAGATGGTATCGGTCTAGAAGAGGTAGCTGTCTTCTGTTTCAATTTTTCCTCTTATTGTATTTCTTTCAATATAGTTACTTTTGGTTAATTTTGACAGGCTAAAGACTGTTAAGAATATGCCATGTCCACATTAGATGGCCAACAATAGCAATACATAACCTTCTACTGAAACTGGTCCCCTGCAAACACATGCTAAGCAGACTAAGCCACTGGTCTCTCAAAAACCACAGACAACAGTAATATTTTGTTGTCAGAATACATTCCTCATGTTCCTTTTCAAGTGGTTAAAATTTCACTCAATAGAATAAAACCCATTTTTCTCTTTCCATATTAGCAAGAGAATATGGTTCAAACGGATGAGAGTCCGTGATTGAAAAAAAGATGAATGCTAAGGATCTTATCTACTTAGACCAAGTTTAAAAGAACAGGTGAAAATACTAAGAAAATGACAAAAAAAAGACTAGCAACATAAAGATTTTGGCTGAGTTTGAAGAATTTGATTCCATTTAATTTGTTTCAACGGGTGGATGTAGTTTGATCTTCTAAACCTTGGTACCAAATCTGTTCATTCCATTATTTTATGACTTTCAGCTCATTCGTTCAGTTGGCAACTGGGCATTCATTATTTGGTCATCGCATCATAGAAGACCAAAATCGTTCACGACTTCACTTACCACCACTTCACTTACCACCACGTCAAACTTTTGTAGTTTTGCAAATACCTTTTCCACGTGTACTGTTAGGAAAATAACAGTGGCCTCAGATTGATTGTTCATCAAAATACTACTTGGGTACATCACAATGCCAGTGTGTTCTGCTTAGAGGGGCTAATTCTTTGCAACCATGCCTTCTAAACATCAAAATCATAATGTTATGCATCTAAACATAACATGATTTTAGAGAAATCCATATAATATTAAACATATGATCATGCAGGTTGGAATAACTTAAACTTTTCCATTTAGTTAAAATATAATTCTTTTTTATTTTTCTTTCTATACAGCATTTAAATGTGGAAAGAAGTAAAGAGAGATGGTATAGAAAAACTGATAAAAACACAATTTATTACAGCAACCAGTAATATCGGTTCCAACAAGCTCTCGAATAAAAAAATTCAGAAATAAACACTTATTTAATTTCATCATTTCTAAAATGGATGTCTATCAAATATAGCCAAAAAAGAAAAGTGTGTCACTACTTGATCCTAGACCAAAGTCTTGGATAACATCAATAACAGCAACTCTTTAAAGATGTTCATATTCTTAGAGCATTTAACAAATAATTTTTGCTTTGCTTGACATGATGTGGACTCCCACACCAGTGATGCAATTGATGATTCCGATTATTCATAGTCTTTATAGTCTTTAGTTCCAAAGTTTTTGCACCAAAGTTGAGAAGGGATGGGGCGAACAGGATGATGTGGTCGTTGCTGAAAGATCGAAAAATAAATTCTTAGCCAATCCATACAGTCATACACTCAAGGTTACAAACAAATGTAAAAAAAAAAAAAAAAAAAAAAAAAAAAAAAAAAAAAAAAAAAAAAAAAAAAAAAAAAAAAAAAAAACAAAACAAAAAAAAAAAAAAAATAATTACTTAAAAAAAAAAAACACTTATAACTCAACAAATAAAAAAACTA
>Ga0099825_1002017_pt1 | contig 26622 bp, 9 predicted proteins | sample SiratroredBW_FD_76838 | JGI IMG/M metagenome (GOLD analysis project Ga0099825, IMG submission 76838) | Root nodule microbial communities of legume samples collected from California, USA - Siratro red BW | ecosystem: Host-associated > Plants > Roots > Nodule | place: USA: California | collected... | reverse complement strand
AACTTATAAATTAGTTATTATTTAAATAAATAAGTTGAGCTATTTTGACAATTTATCATTACAGGAAAGTAAAAAAAAAAAAAATTATAAAAATAAAAAAATATAAAAAAAAAAACAAAAAAAAAAAAATATAAAAAATAAAATATACAAAACACATATATATATATATATATATATATATATATATATATAATTATTCTACAATCGAATACATATCAGTCACAAAAATTAAACAAAAATAATTTTATATATTATTGATATTTTTTCATTATGTGGTTCATGTTTAGATCCGGAATATTATGAAGATGTTTTGTTTTCCTCAACAATAATGCATTATTGTATTGCTTCTCACTTGTGTGATGATGCATTATTTAGATAGTAGAAGGTAAAATCCAAACTAAATAGAGATGTATTTTTGGATTACAAAAAACATATTTCCCACTCTATAAGGTATTTATGGTTTTTTTCTTCACACTGTTATCTATTTGTACATAATAAATGACTGTAGCTTTATTTATTATTGACAATATTATTTATTTTAACTTTTTGAAATATATTAAAGCACATGAATCTATCACCACAAAATGTTCAATTATCTTTTGACTTCCAAACAGTATTATAGAATCCCGTGCAATTTACGAATGTTTTACTTTGAAAGCATATAATTCATTGCTTAAAAATAAGAATTTTAAAATTTCGCTTGTATGATTTTTTTTTTTTTACTTTCCTGTAATGATAAATTGTCAAAATAGCTCAACTTATTTATTTAAATAATAACTAATTTATAAGTTATGTTAAAAACAATTTTAATTCGTTGAATATAATACAAGAAAAGTCATTGTCCTGCAAACATTAATTGAGAAACATTTCATAAATAATTGATGAATGGCCCCCAAAGAATGAACATTCTACTGGGCCTCGGCCTCGACAACTGTTGTTCCACAATTGCATTCCGCACCCTATGATTTGCAGCGGCACCCTAATTGAAATTTCATTTTTACCTTTTGAAATTCAAAATGCATCTTTTATATTTTTTTTATTCTTTCATTTTTTTTAAGCCACTTAATACAAAATTATTTTTTAATAATAATAATCTTTTCATAAATTAAGCACATAATTCTTATAAAAATCATAATATGTCTTAGGTACAATATATTAAATACATAACAAAACTTTTTAAGAATTACGTCTCTATTGTCTTCCGCATACAATATCTGTTGTGACGTCACAAGCTAATTACAGTACATCTTGGATTTTGTCCCATGTTGGAGAACCTTTTAACACATGTCCATAACATAATCAATCAAGCATTATAAATGTCAACAATCCTCCTAAACATACCTATATTCATTGAAATGACATCAAACACTTAAAATATTAAAGCAAATAATCATGTAAAATAACAATAGATACATAAGAAGATGAATTGGTCATTAAACAAACATGTTCCTACTATAATGCAAGTCATGCCTCACCATCATTTGGACTACGCGGACAACGATGTGGCAATGCAAATCGTTGATCTTTGTCCGATGCATGCACGCACGAGGTATGTATGAGTTTGTTAACTTAGTTCAAACATCGAGCATCAATAATAGTCATTAAACCTCCTTTAAATGTGAGAGAGGTTGAGAAATTTTCTACTCATACCCAAACTGCCCTAAAACATGCTCTAACAAATGATGATGTGAGCACATCCTAAATTGGATGTATCATGAGAACATGGATATCACCTCAAACAATCTACTAGGATGATGATTCTTATAAGGAGTCCAAATCACCCTAACATGGATAACACCATCTAATTAGACATATACAGTGCCAAATATGCATATCTGGCGTCTAGTCACATAATGCAAACCTAGGGAGAACTTCATGATATGTGGGATTCATATCCCTCTTTACTATTATTGGGAAAATTATTCATATATTCAATTAAAATAAATCTAAATTTCTCAAATTATGTATATTATTTAATTATAAAAGCATGACATAACCAATTTCTTGGCAAACACATGCATCTTCCAATTGGTCATACATTTGGGTGAGTGTGGCAACTCCCCGTGCGTACCCACCACACATCCTTAAATTGCTTAACAATGTTAAGTACAACTCGTTGGAAGATATCACACTTTTATAAGTGAATATTGTGTAACCAACAAGATGCAACAAATAAGTTAGAGCGACGTACTTCCATCTTTGGTGGAGAGTGCACTCCTCATATACCTCTCGCAACCAACTGAATCTGACGTGTGCACCATGACATTGCCTCAACTCTATCCTAAGGAACTTAACCAACAATGTTGATGCTGATGGCCAATGTCACAAATGAACAAGGAGATATATAACAATGCAAACACATCATCCAACACAATGTTCATTTTACCAACAGGAAGGTGAAAAGTGTTGGTTTCCCAATGCCATCCTTTCACAAAGGCTTAAATGAAATCCTTATCAATGATCTTATAGTTACTATTACATAGTAACAACAACGTGATGTTAAGTACTGCACCTTATCTAGGGACGAGTGATCTCAAATTTACTTAATTCATGGGAGACTAACTTAAATTTTCCCAATCCTAAAAAGAACATGTCACGTTATTAAGTTTAAACAATAACACATGATCAAATATAACCAAAGTTTTTACTTCTTACCTCACCTTTTTAAAGTCTTAAGACCATGATAACATGTCACATTAGTGTTTATTATACTAAAAACAAAACAATTAATTAATATATTTTTAATCAATTAAAGTCCAATATATCACATGTTCTTTACTTACAAGTTAAGGTAATCATTAATCATATCTTATATTTAAAATGTTATATAATATTATAATTTATCAATTGAATTAAGTAAAAGGACTTTACGAATTAAAAATTCTTTAATTTTTAATTTTGATTATATATTTTATATTTTACAAGCGTTACAAGCTTTCATAAGTCAAAACCTTTCTTTTTTGTATTTGACTAAGTTTATAAATTGTTACGTTCATTTTGTCTTCAAACAAAACCTTTTGTTTTCAAAAGCTTCTATTTTTTTTAAAAATATGTTAAATAATTATATTAAAACATAATTTATCATCTTATGTGTTTTTATTTGAAATAACAACAAATCTTTTTAGAAAAATGTTCGTATTAGTAGTTGAGTTGAATTTTGAAAGAATATTGAGAAAAAATTCATATGTAGAAATTTCTGTAATGCTTAAGTCACCAGTAAAAAAGAAACTATAAATATATGAATATGAAAATTGAGTGAATAATTCTTTTATAATTATTTTTGCTGGGAAAATTTGAGGAGAAAATACCAGGGAGACCAAACAAGAATGAGAGCATGACAAAACATACAAGAAAATGACACTATTTTCAACCCAAAACCTTAAGGCATTGGATTTGTGGGTCTTCTTTCTTCTATGTTGTTCAACAATCTCATTTCTCCCTCAAACACAAGTACCTCACAAACTTCTCACTTGTATTGCCGTTCACACACTTATACGGGACACGCTTGCCCGAAATCTCCGTCAGGAAGACTTTCGATACAGGTGCTGGGAAAATCTGAGGGGAAAACACACTTATACGGGACACACTTGCCTGAAATCCCTGTCAGGAGACTTTCGACACAGGTGCTGGGAAATTCTGAGGAGGAAACACTAGGGAGACCAAACAAGAATGAGAGTTGAAACCTCTGTTAGGAAGACTTTCGATACAAGGATCAAACTGTACTCATCCAGGTCGCAAACTATTGGCTCTGATACTAGTTAGGAAAATCTGAGGGGGAAACACCGGGGAGACCAAACAAGAATGAAAGCAGGGTCAAACATACAAGGAAATGATACCACCTTCAACCAAAACCTTAAGACATTGAGTTTGTAGATCTTCTTTCTTACATGTGGCTCAAGAATCTCATTTTTATTCAATGTGAGACTTAGACTCACACTTAAATACCTAACAATTTTATATTTATAGACTTTTTGAATCTAAGTTAAAACAATTAAAAAATATATTTAAAATAAATAAAAGATGAGATTATTTTCTGAATTTACCTTTCAATCAATTATTAATATATATATATATATATATATATATATATATTTAATTGGATTTTATATATATATATATATATTTTTACAAATACATATCTTCATATATCCCAAATAAAGGTAAATAACCATATAACTCGAGTACGGGTGGGTAGATTATGCATTGTAAAAATAATATGCATTATCACTATCTAAAGTTAGTCTCAAATATAAATATTTACAAATATAATTATATTAGAGCAATCTATTAAATCATTAAAAATCAATTTGTATAAAAGGTTTTCCTATATATTTAAAAAATAATCAATCAAAATAATTATCAACATATTTTGATGTTAAAAAAATATCAAAGAAAAAAATAACTTTTGTTAAAAGTTCTTTACTAAAAGTTTTGACTCCATGGTATTTTGTGAAAGATATTACCTTATATCTTGTTTTAATTTTTCTTTCAAACAACCCATCCTACACAGTTGATATATTTCTTTAATTTTTTTTAACTTTGTTTTGAGCTTTATGTTCACTTAGTGACTGTTTGGTTGAACTGATTTGAGAATTTTTACTGTTCAAGAGGATGAATTTGAGGGGATGAATACTGTTTGGTTGACCTAATTTGAGATGACGGATCTGTAGGATGCCATCTTTGATAATGTGAAGAGATTTGAAGGAATGAAACTTGAAATTACGAAATAGCCCTCATAAATAAGGTAGAAATTACGAAATACCCTTGTAAACATATGTAACATTTAATGGTAATCATATATATGTTAATAAAAGTATTTAATTTTGAATAATTACTTTTAATTAAATATTATCTATTAATATTCTTTATTTCAAATTTAAGTACACTTTTCATTTATTTTAGTCAATTTAAGTAGACTGTTTATATACTTCTTATTATAACTTATTAATATCTTTATAGAAATAAAATAAGAATTCAAAAAATTTGTATTTAATCTCTTAAAAATATAGTAAAAAACATTTAACTTTTTAAGTAAGAGAATTAATAAAAAAGTAAATTTAAAAAACATGGCAAACTATTTTTATTTAGACTAATAATTTTAAAAGTTTCAATTTAAGTAAAATGTAAAAATAATTTATACTTACAAAAAGCAACAGTAGATCTCAATAAAAAAGTATGTTAGATTGTAGGAATTTTTTTTTTTACAGATTTCAGTTAATTATGATTTAGACTAAATTGTATATTTTAATAAAATAATAAATTTATGATTTTATTGCATTATTTAAGATTTATGTTTAATTTTAAATAATTTAAAAGATATGTTTTAAATAATTTTAGTAATGCTTTTTGTATTAAAATCAATTTAATGGAATTCATTTTAATTTTTTATCATCTTATTTCACTAGGGTTAATTAGTAATTTCAGAAATATATCAATTAAAAAATAAAGACAAATCTATAACTTCTATCAAATCATTCCCAAACTTTTATAATCAATCTCTTCAAATCCCTTTAAATCTTACCATCCATCCATTAATCCAAACAACCCTTTTATCCTCATATAATTCACCCAAATCCCTTTAAATCTATTTTCTCAAATCCTCCCTCAACCAAACAAAGCCTTAGATTTAGTGTGATTGTATAATGGATTTTTACATGATATTGTAGTATTTTTGACAGGTTTTCAATTTTTTTTGTGTATATTGAATAATTATATGTGTTTTTATGTGAAACATGTTCTAATCAAATATTCAAGTTTGTGAAACAAGTTCATTATTTTTAGTATTATCTGTCCTTTAAATTATATATTTTATTTTATTTAATATGAAATTTATCAAGATTAGGGATGAATATAGGAGAGACCAATATTTTAAATTTGCGGACCTTCATAAATATGCAAATTTATAACCAACCAGGTTTCACAGCATTGGATAAACGTGTTATTTAATATAGGAACGTTTAAATAAGTTAAATTGTAATCTTTAATTAAAATGTTGGAAAATTCATTTGACCCACTATTTTAAAATATCATGCTCTTGAATAATGTCTATTTCAGACTTCTCAGAACCCTTGGCTGCTAAAAAACAACAGAGGAAACTAAAAACTACACTGTCATATTTTGAAATCTTTCCAAGTTTAGTAATGAATTTAGACAGAATAATTTATGATTTATTGCACAAACTCTATGTTTATCCAAGTGTCTACATTAAAACTGTTTTTGAAGTCATAGTAATTTATAAGTTAATTATTTATCTAATCCCTATACCAAAATTCTTAGGGAAGTAATTTGATCTTTCATCAGGAAATCAAAATTTGCATAAAATTTAAGATGTGCTTTTTCAACCAAAGTTTGAAAACAAAATCAAGTTTATCCTAAACATCTGCCATGTGTTGGTACTAAAACCAAGTTTGTCGGATGCAAAATCGATTCTCAAGGTTCCCACATGATGATGTTATGAATCTAAGCTGGATTCTCCATAAATCATGGAGCAAAGTCAAAGATGAAACTCAAACCCCAACAATCACCCAAATCTAGGGGAACAACAACAACATATTACAAACTACAATGTTGTTATATGCAAAAGAAATAGAAACAACAAGGACAAGTTCATTCATCAACATGGTAAGTGCTCTAAACATCCAAAAGCCTGAAAATGAAAACTTACTAATTTTACAGCTAATTAAAAATTAACAAAAAAATATTACACCAGATAAAGTGTATCAAAATTAAAATTACTATTACAATAAAAATAAGTAATAATTGTTAATTATTTGGCAGATCCTCTACCAATCATTTCCTTGTACCTCATGATGGAATCCAGCCTCTGCAGTTTGAGCTGCTGCTTGAACCTGTTGATGAAGTCGTCGGCCTTCGCGTCCACCTCGTCGTCGTCGACGGCGGCGCGGCTCACCTTCGCCTCCTTCACGGTGGCCGGGCGGCGGCTCTCCACGATGTCCTCCTCCTTGAAGTGCGCGAACGCCGACTTGCTGCTCGCCGACTTCTTCATCTTCCGCGGAAGCTTCACGGGAACCTCGCCGGCAGAAGGCTTGGTGTCGGACTGCGTCCGTGTGAAATGACCATCTTGCCCCTGCTGCTGCAATTTGCTGTAAATCTCGTCCAACGAGGAACCCTCTTCGCGCTCTCCGAGGTTGTAATCGTAGTTGTCGTTTCCGACAGGAAAGTCGTCGTCTTCCTCTGTTTCCTCGTCGGTTTCGACCACCTGGGGCGGTCGCACGTGGGGCTTGTCCGGCACGTGGGAAAGTGTAGCGGCGGGGGGAGTGAGTTTGGAAGTGAAGGGTTCGGTGGGGAGGTAAGTGTAGAGGTTGATGGATTTGAGTCTTTGAAGGAGCGAGGGAGATCTAGCAAGTTGGGAGTGTTCATTTTCATGGGTGTGGGTTTGTGTTTGAGGCTCATGAAAGTAGGGGTATGGGGGGTCTTGGGAGGGGTAGAAGTTGAAGGATTTGAGTCTTTGCAAGAGGGAAGGGGATCTGTGGAGGTGGGGGTGTGGAAAGTCATTTGCTTGATGATGTTGGGCATGTGGGTCTTGGTGTTGGTGGTGGTGTTTGTTGGAGTTGGCAAGGTTGGAGATGATGAAGATGGTTCCAATGACTAGTTGGAGGAGGAGGAAGAAGACAGTGGGGGTGAACCATGTGTAGAGGGTGCCCAAGAATGTTGGGGAGGATGAGACTGTTTCCTCAAGCATGGTTTTGGTTTGAAGGTTTAGAAGGTGAAGAATGGTGAGGAATAAAAGAGGTTTTTGGGTGGTTGGGTTTGATTTGGTTATGTAGAGTATGTGTACTTGTTAGTGTTCTTATTGAGGGGTGAGTGTGAGAGAGAGAGAGAGAGAGAGGGTAATTTATGTGTATGGTTGTGTGGGGTTGGATGCTTTGAAAATAAAACTTTGATGAAAAAATACTAAGTATTAAAAATGACATGTGTATATGTGTATAGATTCATTGAGGGCATGTGAAATTGAAGGATTGGTTTGTTGATTATTGAGAGGGCTCGAAGATCGAAAAACGTGTGGTGGCATATGAGGGTTCTGCAGCAAAGGGACAAAAGAAGAGGGTAGATTTATGAAACGTGAGGCACTTGTTTGTTGAATCTGGGGACATTATTCATTTGGACCTTGACTTCAAGAAAAGGGTCACATTTCTGAATTCAATTTCAAGTTATCTTGTGTGTGAAAGGATATGGGCTATCACCCCAACCACTCTTCTGCTTCCTTTTTTATCTATGTGACTTAGTTTTAATTATTAGATCTTTCTTTCATTCAATATACTTTTATGGAAATTTCTATTTTGAGCACTGGGATCTTAACATGCCATATCAAAATATGTGTGTCTATACATTTTAAGAGCCTTGCTTCTTTTGAAATCAAAGTCAACACACCCTTTCCTAAACACCAAAACTCAACACTCTTCTTCTTCTTCCATTATGTGACTTATGAACTGAGTTTGAGTTTGGCAATGTGAAAACAAAAGCTTCAAACCAAGCTTTCATTTCTGCACATGCAATTCCTTGTATGGTGGACTTAACATGTGTGGAATGCTTGGATTATATACCTGTTTTGCTATTAATTAATGGGTTGACTCACCAGTGCCTTCTCTGTTATAATCTAATTCTCCATTTTTTTATATATTCATTTACTTGTTCACCAATTTGTGCCTTAGGTAATTATAATCTAATTATTGTTTTCTCCTTGCCACCACTTATTTAGTTGTCACATCATTAGAATACAAGTATACTTACTGCATCTTTTTGTGCTTCTGTTTGTTATAAGTTGTTTAGATAAATCACGTGATATATAGTTTAAATATGTATAGAATGTTTGATATATATATATATATATATATATATATATATAGAGAGAGAGAGAGAGAGAGAGAGAGAGAGAGAGAGAGAATATGCATGCAAGAACATAATCTTAATTTGTAGAGGTGAATTTTATTTTAATTTCTTTTGTAAATGTAAAAGTCATAGCAAGTTTCAATCAATAATTAAAAAATATAATTATATATAGAAATATTAATAAGAGCAAAATAAAAACACAGAGTAAACATAGAATGAAAGAGAAAAAGTGTAGAGCAAATTTAGGAGATGAAAGAAATAAAGCATGTATATTTTGATATTGAAGAAATATGTTTATTTTCTAAATAAACAATTAATTTTCAGAAGTGTTTTAAACTCACAAATTTTATGTATACTCCAAATGTTTTGTTTTGAGTGGGTGAGGATGATTCTTCACACAATATCTCATGGGATTTAACCACCAAATGACTAGTATATCTTTACCACATTAAACCTGAATACTAACTTTATATATTTTCTTATATGAAAATCCTATTATCATTTGCTATTTATCCACTTAATACAAATGAATGAAATTTAATTTTTATTCTTAAAACGGTTAAACATTTAAATTATTAAAACATATAAAAGTTAATAACTTTTGATGAAGATTAATTATGATTAATTTTTTTAATAATGAAATAAAGCTCTTTTTTATCCTAACATGTTCATTTCACTCAAACATAACCTTTTTATCTTAGCACGTATATTATACTCAAACATAACCTTTATATCTTAACACGTATATTATATTCAAACATAACCTTTTTATTCTAATACGTATATTATACTCAAACATAACCTTGCTATATTTAGTTTGATGTTAGATCTCGACTAGTGATAATACCCATGCATATAATATATTTTTCTTTTATTTTTGAAGAAAAACAGATTGATTTTTCAAGAGTAAGTGAAAACTAAAAATATATTTTAAACATAACGCTAAATAATTACTATGTGTCTTTTAAATATATTTAGATCAATAAACATTTTTTAATTTATATATGCATCTAATTTTAATAATAATAATAATAATAATAATAATAATAATAATAATATTAACGATAACAAACACTTTAGATTTCATTTTAAGATTATTATTATTATTTCCATTAAAAATACCTTTTTTCATTGAAAAGACAAAAATATAGAATAAAAATATACATAATTATAAAGTATGTTAGAATGAAATACTTATACTTTCTGTGTTTACGGTTCTTGACAATTCTAGCTAATCATTGTTAATGGATAATCCGTATTATTAATATCATGGTCAAAAAAACTCATTCAAGATAGATGTATAATATTTTAATTTTTTTATTTTAACAATAAATGTAAACATACAAAACTTTATAGGAGTAACTTATTGAATAGTTTTATTCTAAAAGTAGAATATACTATTTTTTTGAGATATTTTAAAAATTTTCCATATTTATATTTTCTTGTCTACTTTCACCTGCTATTTTTTTTTTGTCTATATTCATTAAAAATTAATTATTTTTTTCATAACACATAATATATATACATTAGAATAAATTTCTTAAGAAAAACATTTGTGACTTATTTTTCCTCAACGGAAATTTTAGGAGTTTTTTTTATGAGACAGATATTAGGATTTTTGGTAACATTTGATATCTTTCGATAAATTAAATTCTATTTTGAGTTTTACTTAAAATATAATCAATAATTAAAAATAATATTATATCATTACGTATTAAGTACAAATTCGAAATATAATATATATTAAAATATTATTAAATATACATAAAATTATAATATATATTTAAAAGCTTCTAATTTATTATAATCTTTTAATTATATGCATTTATTTTGTAAAGCGCAAAAATTAAATTAGTTATTTTATAAAAGTAAAAATTCATGACACAGGATTATAAATTTTGTGTAGTGCCTTGATTCCAAGTTTAATTTGAATTGAAGAAAAGATTTAATAAACATATACTCTCAATGTATTTTTTAAGCAATTAATTAGAAATTATATTTGATGTAATAATTAAAAATAGATGGAGTATTATTAAAATTAAAATTAAGATAAATGGAATGAGAGCGTTTATTCTCACAAGAAATATTTGTGTTGTTGCGAAAGGAAAGTGCGAAACCAAAACCCTTCCTAATACCCTCCCACCGTCGCTGACGCCGTCCGCCGCCGTCCTCTTTGTCGCCACCGCCGCGCGATTTCAGGTTTTCCAGTCTAAACTTGTTCTTCTCAGAATGTTTGCTATTTTGCTTTGTGAGGCGTTGTATCTATCAATTTCACTTTCACTCTGTTCATGCTTTAGCTTTCCAGAGAATGTTTCTTCAACTGATTAAGCTATTAGATTCAGTGTAGAATATGTTCTTTCATGGAGACCCCTTCCTTGATAGTTATGAAAAACGCTGTTTGATATAGGAGCCACTTGGTGCCACTTTAGGCACATAACAGCTGTTTTTTAGGGTTTTTTCATTGAGATAAACATAAACCCAATAATTACGAAATACGTGTGCGTATATGGAGCATCTAATGTGTATCTCCACAAAAAGGAGATGTCATGTGATCACTGTCCACGGAGGACGGAAATTGGGTGAGGAATTGGTTGGGCATTTGCCTGGGGAACAGAGTTCGCATCTTGCAACTTCTAGTTGTTGTCGTTTTTTCTGCATTGCCATGAATCCTATTAATGTGTGACAAAGCAACCGAGGTGTGCTCAATGTGAGATAAATGGCTTTATCTTCCTCTTGAATGCTTTCCTTCCTAACAACCAAGGTGTTCAGAAAAGCAGTCGTATCGGAAGGATTGATGATCTAATCCTTTTATTTGTGCCTCAGTAAATTGCATTTTCTAACTTCATGTGAAAATTTGAATACATATTTTTGGTATAAAACTTGTGATGCACGAATGAAGCCTGCCCCTATTGAGACTTGGTAGCTAGAGTTGCATCTTCTCCAGGATCTCACTTCCACGTGCGCATTGGGTGACTTAGCAAATGAGAGTTGTAATTCAGAATGAAAATGAGAGTGGGCCCAACGATTTCTTTGCTAACACGAAAACAATCCGTTCACATGAACTCAAGCCTTATCATATTTATAGTACACACAAACATACAAAACCATAGTAACATACACTTTACTGCGACTGATAAAATGGTGAGGACCTCCAAGAGAGGCTTTCTTTCAATAAGAAACAATCTTTAATTTATTATACTCTATTATAAAAGAAATGAAAATTTAATTTCAACAAGTTCCTACTAGTATTACATTACTATTATTTTAGCTGTGAACAACTTAAGAATTTTTCTTTGACAAATGTGGGTGTCTGGGCCAGCTTGTGGCATGCTTTTTTGCAAGGTTGCTCACGTTCAGATACATGTAGCATTTCCTCTTTGTTCCATCTTCTTGCTTCCATAATTTCAAGTCCAATTGGCTGTGTTATGGTATCTTGAACAAACAAATTCAAAAGATTAGAAGTAAACAACATTTCTAGTTACTCTTCATACTGTACTCTCTTGAGTTCTCCATTGTATTATGTTTGATGCCATGTCTCTGCAATTCTCTCTTTGTCCTACCTCCACAGTCCCAATCTGGGAAACTAAACCAATTAGACACTTCCTCAACTCTTCCTCTATTCATGCCAGAATTCATTCAAATAAACCATCTTCTTCTCCATTTTGTTGAATCCCTGAGTCACCTTCTTAGGGCCTCTATTAGCCACTCATTGTGGTTGTGGTTCTGACTCTTCTGCCATTATTGGATTGCCCTTGACATCTACTACGAAAACCCCAACTTTTTTAACTGTCGTGTTAAGGTGATTCACGACCCCTGTGGAGTGACTGAAATTTAGATCTGGAGAGGAAAATGTGGTTCTTTTGCACTTAGGATGGTAGATTTCCATTGCCGTTTAGTTATGGAGAGAATTTGATCCATGCTTTCTGCAATTTATGCTTTGAATTGGCAACTTATTCATGCAAATATGCTTTATTGACCAATTACATTTTTCTAGGTGCTAAATCGTTGTCAACTTGATTTTGATCTGAGGTTGATAAACACAGTAGGATATCTTGCATAATATATTATGTATGATTAATTTTTTCCCTAATTATGCATAGAAAAATTGTTAGTTATCTTTCATGAACTTTTTTCCATCTAATTATATTTGTTCTTATTTTTTATGCAACCCAGATGTTATAACTACTGGTAGTCTGGTGTTAACATGTAAATCTTGCTGTTGAAGTTAACAATTGATTTGATTCAGGCGTTGTGGCATCGTATTTCTGCACGACCTGATTTTAGCTTGTTCTCAATGTACATTTGCATTGCTTTAATTGATGTTTTGACCTTGAAACTTGAACAGGTGTGAGAGTGTGTTACCTAGCTAAAAAGCAAGATGTCAGCTGGGCCTGGACTTGAGTCTCTTGTAGATCGTAAGCCATCTATAGATGTTTTATATTTTATACATATCTATATTATTTAACTGTGCTTATCAATGACAATTATTTTAGTTAATTAAGCATTGGAAACTAATTCTCCATCAATTTTTGTTTCCGTCATCTGCGAGATATGCTTTAAACCATGCTAGTAGTTGCTATCCTTTACTGAATCTTTTGGTTGTTGACAGAGACAATTTCAGTCATTACAAATGATGGACGGAATATAGTGGTATGCTTTTCAACATGAACAAAATATGTCAGTTTGTTGTGTTTCAAAAAGTGTCATTGCTCAACCTTCTAATTTCTATGTTTTTTTGTTCAGGGAGTCCTGAAAGGTTTTGACCAGGCCACGAATATAATTCTTGATGAGTCCCACGAACGAGTTTATTCTACAAAGGTATGCTGAAACCATGCAGTTGTAGAAAAGAAACATTCCTTCAAGGATTAATGAGCCACAACTTTAGTGAACTTTGATATGTAGCTTCAAAACTTAGTTCCTTAAAAATGGGCATTCTTACTATTGAGGGTAAAGTAAACCCATTTTTACAGTTCAATGTTTTAAAGGCTAATAAGATTGACCCTTTCTGTTATGATGTTCTGAAATTATCTAATATAAAACTTATCCCTATTGCCCACTAGTTCTCCCTATTAGATGACAAGCAAGGCCATGCAGTATTAGATTCTGCATTAGGCACAGGGCTAGATCCTTGTCCACCATTCTAGATGTTAGATATACTTGAGAGTGAGGCATTTATCCATGACTAAGAAAGACCTTGCAAAACTGGTTTTGTAATGCAAACATTGACAACAACCACAATATTTTTATCTTACTAGGTGAGGTCTGTTGCATGAATTACAGTACACCATTGGGTTTGGTTAAAAACCAAATTCTCAAAGATACTATTCATCATGAGATTCCTTTGAGTAATTTCCTTCATTGTCCTTCTATGTCTCCCTTTACTAATCATGTAATAGGTGGAATGGTATAATTTTCATATACATGCATACATGTGTCTATAGATTAAAAAAATATTAGTAACATTACAATTTGAAGTGTTGATCTCAGCCATTTAAACTTCGGACAGTAAATATCGGTTTACTTCCTGTGAAGTGAGATTGTTCACTTTAGAAAAGTCAACCCCTAGCTTTTAACTATAGATTGCTGTACCAGGAATTGTCAATTCTTTGCTAATTTTGTTATAATCTCTTCCCTACCGTAAATCTTTGCTTCATTTGAATTTTTGTATTAGCTGCAGATTTTTTCTTGAAAGTCACGGTTTAAGCATTGTACGATTTTTGTCTTCTTGATATCACTAATAGTTCGTGTTTCTAACTGCAGGAAGGTGTACAACAACTTGTTCTTGGTTTATACATCATCAGGGGTGACAACATGTATGATCCTTACTCCATTTTTCACTTTGTTCATGGTACAGATTTCATATTGGGGCACTATTTACATGCCCTAAAATATATGTATGATGGTTTCCCTTTGGTCATTGCAGAAGTGTTGTTGGTGAACTGGATGAAGATCTGGATTCTAGTCTGGATTTATCAAAACTTAGAGCTCATCCTTTGAAACCTGTCATCCATTGAGTGGAAATACTCTGTATGGGTTTTTAATGAATGCGTGTCTGCTGGGTGGAAAGAGTGAGTTTTGTGGCACATTATACTAAAGTACGCTGTGAAACTCTCTAAGAATATGCAGATAGCATAACTTTTCTGATATTCTGATACTATTAGCATGTAAGTCTTGCAAAACAAATTAATGAAACAAATTTGTGACTATCTTACATGAAGAAACTATCTTCTAGTTGGTCATTTATTATACACGTGAAGATGTTTCTTTCAGTGAGAGCTATGTCTAATGGCTCTAAACAAACGCATCCATGAAAAATTGAATCCATAAAAAATGCATTTACCTGTCAACAATGATTATATTTGTCAACAGGTGTGGTTTCTTTTAATTGCAACATTGAATGTATACTCCTGCTCACACTACATCTATTCGAGCCTCTTTCTAATTGTTGTAAAATAGTACTTTCTCGATTTACCTAGTAACTACGAGGTTAAAATTGATACACAAGTTATTTAAAAGTAAAATATGTGTAAAGATTATATTTTTCTTAAAAATCATATACTTTCTTTTTTCTTTTTCTGTGTATTAAATGCAGTATGAAGAAGGCATGTGAAATAAAGGGTTTGGTTTATTGATTATTGAGGAGAAGAGGACTCGGATGTTAAGAAACACATGGTGGCATATGAGGGGTCTACAGCAAAGGGGCCAAATAAGAGGGTAGATATCGGTAACGTGGGGCAGTTGGGTTGGGGATATTCATTTCAACCTTGACTTCAATTAAAGACACATTTTTTAATTCAATTTCAAGCCATGTTATGAATGCAATGGTATGGGTTATCACACCAACCACTCTTCTGCATCTTTTTTAATGTTGGAGATGATTTTTAGTTGTTAAATGAGGATATATTTTTATAGAAATTTCTCTTTTGAGTTATGGGATGTCTGAACTTACCAAATGAAAGTAAATATACTGGATCGAATGTTTGGTTAAAATGTAATTCTTTCTATTTAAGGTAATAATTCAAGTGTCATGGTTTGAACTCTTTTTAAGAGAATAACAATTTAAAGGTCACCTAATTTTAGTTATGAAATAATTAATATCACTTATAACATAATATATATTTTTCACTTTTAAAATTTATATATATGTATATATATATATATATTATTTTTTTTACTATTACAATCAAACAATTTATATATTATATATCTTTAAAAGTTAAGAGAGCAAATATATAATGTGAAAAAGGATGATAGCTTATTGTTTTTAAAATTAATGAAAAGTTAAGGTAGAATTTTGAAAACACTGATAATATTAGTATAATTAGAGAAAATCTCAATAAAAGTGCAAAAATAAATTTACTTGATCTTCAAATTTTAGGCTGTAAATATTATGTGTAATTCGTTCAAGTTATTTCGTAAAAAACGATACTTGAGTATTAATATACAGATATACTGAGTTGGAGTTTGGCAATGGGAAAAGAATTTGCAAACCAACTTTAATTTTGCACATGCAATTCCTCATGTGGTGGACTTAACGTGTGTGAAATGCTCGAAAGATATAGGCATTTTGCTTTTAATTAATGGGTTGGCATGGTAGCGTTCTCTATTTTAAGCTAATTGTCAATTTTTTTTATCCATTTACTTGCTTATGAATTTATGTCTTATGTTAGTGTCGGTTTATTGTTCTCCCATGTTACCACCTAAGTTAGTTGTCACAAAATTAAAATGCAAGTATACTTACTACTTTTTTGGATGCTTCTATAAGCTACCAATTTAGTTTAACATGATGTATCAAAAGCCTAATATTAATATAATAATAATAATAATAATAATATAATTTTAGTCTTAATTGTAGAGATGAATTTTATTTTAATCATATTAAGTTTGAATTAATAATTAAAAAAATATAAGTATATATAACTAATAATAGAAGAAACTAATAATAATGAAAAAATGATAAAATGTAAAACACCTTGAAATAAAAAAAAGGTTGAGAACACAAACATAATTGATTTCCTGAGTTATTTTCAGAAACGTGAACAAGTGTCTTTCTTAAAGTTAATGGTGAATTATGTAAGTCTCTAGTATATAACAAGAATTTCTCAGGTGTGAGAAACGCATAACTAGCAAGTAAGTTATTAAAGGAACTCAAGATACAAAAAAAAAAAAAGGTGAAATGAGAGAGTGAAGATAGATGTGTTTTGGAGAAGAAAGGAGCATCTGTTTATAGGAGAAGAAAGACTCATTGATCTCACGACAAGCAATAGTCGTTTTTGGCTATTACGAAGAATAAGGATTCAGACGAGATTTGTATAGGAGTCCAAGATCTACAAAGAAGATCACAACATAGAGTGAAGATGGATTAGATTTGAAAGAGAAAATCATGCTCATGAAAGATGCAGTTGAATCTACAATAGTCTACCATATATTGCAAAAGATAAAAGAAGAAAGAAATAAGATAAATCATAGGTCTTGCATAAGATGTAATGCATTAGAATTGGTATAGTAAGCTATGTGAACCAATCTTATATTGATGAACTTAACACAATGTAGTTGGTATAACAAGCTATATGAACCAAGACACTTAGTACGTATTAGATGTTTATCAATCACAATATACACCCCTACGATTCTTGTTGTTATTGCTGTATTGCACTTACTAGGCATGCACATTCCCGATATTCATGAGTGCTTAGAGATCTTGCCAATATGTTATGCAAGCGACTCCGCTTGAAACTCGTATATATGATTTCATCAAATATATGCTGCAAATCATACACCACCCATAAAGGATATAAAAATCATTAAAACTTATGCTCATATTGACCATAAGGTTTACATGTGAAATGACTACAATAGTTGTTTCTTCTTCTTTGGATTTATTTGTCTTAGGAAGATTGTCATTCTTGACCTTATGTCTGCAATGAGGTTCATGATGACTTGACCTTCCACAAATAAAGCAATTTCCCTTCTTTTTAAAGATAGGGTTATGTCCATTTTGACAAGAAAAATTAGATTTATTTTTTTTCTTGTGGACAAGTTTTTTTCTCACACCTCTTCGAAGTTAATTTATCTTCTATCATATTTGCCTTAATAGATAAAGCTTTAGCCCTTGGAGCAACACACTTATTTCTGTTGTGTCTTTAATGATGATACGAGTGATAAGATATGGTAGTGACATATGTCTATGTCTGTACTTTAGTTATTGTTTGTAGTTAGTCAATGACCGCAAAATATTTTAATTTGAAGTTCATAAATGAATTCATCAGGTAATCCCATGTTCTCTGCTTTTATTTCTTCAAGCAATTTGTGGTATTCGTTGATATGAATCTTGATGTCATTGTCTTTGATCATAACTCAACACTAGTAGTTTCCGACAATGAATCTTTATCTAACAACATCTTCAACAATATATTTGAAAATAAGAGAATCCCAAATATCTATTGCTTTTTTTTTTTTGTAGGAGCAATAAACATTGAACACATAATTAGGTAATGCGCTAAACAAAGTGTGATGACATATCTTATTGACATGAGTCCAATCTTCAATTTGTTTAGTAGGAGTATTGTAGTCAGGTTTGAAAGTTGTAAGTGTAAAAGCAACTCGATACATGTCTAACAAAGTAGACACATGTTCCTGATAGTTTTGACTTGTGAAAACTTTAATTTATTTGAAACATCTAGAAATGGTTCCGCAAAGATGGTCTATGTCGCAGAAATATCGTTTGACAATTCTATTGTAGAGTTGTTGTCGAGTTTCATTTTGTCAGTCATAAGTCCTTAAAAATGTTGTAGATGATTGAGAACATGAATATGATTGATTTCCTGAGACATGAATGATCATTGTCCTTGAGGACGTATTTGCAGTGTGTTGCGCAAGCCTCCCAAGATACAACATAAACTTCTAGGATGACAGCGAGGAACTCAAAATTAGTACGCAAGCTATTAAGAGTAAATGAAAAGGATTACAAAAGAAAGAAAAGAGAAAAAGAGAGAGTGAAGAGAGACATTTTGGAGAAGAGAGGAGTATCTCTTTACAGGAGAAGGAAGACTAGTTGATCTCATGACAGATGAGAGCCTTTCTTGGCTATTAGAGATAAATAAACTAAAAGAAGAGGATTCATACGAGATCTATGAAGGAGTACATGATCTTTGGAGAAAATCACAATATATGAAAATAGACTCAATTAATTGATTTTTCAATTGAAAAAGTGAATTTTATTTTAATTATAATAATTATATACAAGTAACAATAGTATAAAAAAGAAACTAATAATAATAAAAGAAAGAAACTAAAAATGGAAGGATAAAATGTAAATATATATATAATAAAATTAAGAATATGAAATAAAATAAAATAAAATATATGAAAAAAAAGACTTAGGAGATGAAAAAAAAAATACGTTATTTGAGATTTAAGAAGCATCTTCATATTCTACATAAATACTGATAATAATTAATAATTATTATTAACTCTGTAATGCATAATCCAAAAAAAAAAAAAAATTCTTCTGTGGTAGTTAAGGATGGTTGTTTATGTACTGTGATATGAAATTCAAAGTTTGATGTTTACTAAATGAAACCTAAATGTCAAGTGTAGATCCTTTTGTGCCTTAACCAAATTGTTTAAAAAAAATGTGTAACAAAATTTGAATTTTGAGATTCAAAATAAGATATAAAATCTTATTTTACTTACCAAGATTTGGAGGAGTGCAACTGTGCAACTCATCCTTGCACATATTTTTCTTGCTTTAATTTATCCATGTTTCTTGCTATATTTAAACCAAAATAGATAGTCCCCAATTGACTCAAATGTAATCAAATGCATTTAATTATAATAAAATTATTACTAAAATAAGCTCTACATTTTACAAGTCAAATAAATAAGAATTTTCTTAAATAAATGCTTATAGTTATTATTCTTAGTATGAAAGGTCTATTCTAGTTTTTTTTTTTTTTCATTTATTATCCATGCATTCATAATGATAATGATATCTTTTTATTAAATAATTAAAGTTTAATTTTTTACTCTTAAAAAAATTGAAAATTAAAGCCAGTAAAAGTGTAGAAATATCCAATAACTTTAATAAAGATTAAGTGTGGTGTTAATATTTTTTTTTGATAATGAAAAAAATGTTTCATTTTATCTTAACATGTATAACGTACTTAAACACGAAGTTGCCATATTTAGTTTGATGTTAGATCTTAACTATAGAGAGGAACCGTGCAAGTATAATATATTTACACTTCCCTTTTCAAGAAAATAAATTGATTTTTTTAGGATTTGAGTATGGATGAAAAATAGAAAATATATTTTAATGATCACACTAAATAATTGCTAGATATGTCTTTTAAAATAGTTAGTTTAATAAACATTTTTTTTTTGTTTATATATAAGTTAGACATGCATCTAATTTTAATAATAATAATAATAATAATATTTTACACTTCATTTTACAACAATAATAATACTAATTATTTTTTTAAATATTATTTTCTTATACAAAAGAAAAAAATATTGAATGAAATAAATATATTTATAAAGTATGATAGAAAAAAAATACTTATATTTTTGGTGTTTAAGGTTTTTAACTATTCTAGTTCATCATTGTTTCTAATAATGGATAATCGGTATTAATATTATGGACAAAAAAACTCATTCAAGGTAGATGTATAATTTTTTAATTATTGATTGTTAAATAATAAATATAAAAGTATAAAAAAATTATTTCATGAGAGAAAATTATGTAATAGTTTTATTTTAAAGATAGAACAATTTTTTGAGATATTTTTAAATTCCGTATTTATATTTTCTTGGCTACTTTCACTTTTCTTCTTGTCTATGTTTATTAAAATTAATTTTTATTTTTTAATATACTCATTATATATTTATATATAAATTTGAATAGATATCTTAAGAAAAACATTTGTAACTTATTTTTCCACAACAGCATTTTTAGGAGTTCTTTTTCCGATGAGAATAATTTTAGGATTTTTGGTAGCATTTGATCTCTTTCAATAATTTTAATATATTCAATTCTATTTTGAATTTCACTTATGTCATCAATAATTAAAATTAATATTACACAATAATATTTTATTATTTGTGTGTGTGTGCACTTGAAAGTTATTAAGTTACTATATTTTTTAATCATATATTTACACATTTATTTTGATAAAAAACTAAATATAAGTTGTTTTTAAAAAAAAATAATTCAAAACATAATCTCGTGGATTATAATTTTTTGTGTAGTGTTTGATTCCGAGTTGAGTTTTAATTGAACAAAAACTCTAATAATTTATTTATATATTTATTCTCACAAGAAATTTTTGTGTTGTTGCGAAACTGAAAGTGCGAAACCAAAACCCTTCCTAAGACCCTCTCACAGTCGTTGACGCCGTCCCCGCCGCCGTCCGCCACCGTGCTCTTTGTCGCCACCGACGCTGTGTGATTTCAGGTTTTCCAATCCAAACTTCTTCTTCTCAGAATTTTTGCTATTGTGCTTTGTATGTCGTTGCATCTATCAATTTCACTGTATACCTTTTCACTCTGTTTCTGCTTTAGCTTTCCAGAGAATGCTTCTTCAATTGATTGAACTATTAGATTCAGTGTAGAATATGTTCTTTCATCGAGACCCCTTCCTTGATAGTTATGAAAAACGGTGTTTGATTTAGGAGCCAGTTGGTGCCACTTGAGGGACGTTAACAATTATTTTTTAGGGTTTTTTTGATTGAGATAAACATAAACCCAATAATTACGAAATAAGTGTGCGTATATGGAGCAGCTAATGTGTATCTCAACGAAAAGTAGATGTCCTGTGATCATTATCCATGGAGGACGTGTTTATAGGGTAGGGGAGAGAGTAACGGAAATTGGGTGAGGATTTGGTTAGGCATTTGCCTTCGGAACTCGTGTCTTGTAACTCTAGTTGTTGTCTATCCATATTTTGAAATTCTTTAAAATTTTGAAATTCTCTAGCTATATACAACCTTATCTACTTTGTCAAATCTTGTAAATGAAAGAAATCTAAATAATTTGTGTGAATGAAATTTTTTACGAATGATGGTATGCAATTATTAACAATTCAACTTGCTGGTATTTTATATTCCTTAGAATTTTCAAATGAATGACCCTAAAGCACAGGCACATCGCATTGAAAGATACTTTTTACATTCATCCTAGAGCCCATTCTTTTTGCTGCTTTGGGGATGACTAATCTTTATCCTAACCCATCTAAATTGCATGTACAGTCAAAAAGGTCCCGAACTTGACTTGAATGCCAACTTAATTCAGAGCCAGTTTTATTATTTTAAAACACTGCTTTGACAAACTTGTTTTGTGTGATCTGTCTTTTGATTTTACAACCTTATTCTTTGTTTCTCATTGCAAGTTTGTTGTTTGCGACAGAACACTTATACCTCAAATCTGATCTTAATTGTGACATACTCTTTTTCCTTTAAATAGTTATACCTTTTTCTTCAATACAAGTGAATAATTTCAATGGAGAACGGAGACATCCCTGAGGATGCCAATGAGCGTATGTATATGAACTTTTTTTTTTTTTTCTTTTTTTCTGGATTTTCTTTTCTCTAATTTTATATATACATATGGATATGATTATTTTGTTTTTTGTATTGTGGCATTTACAGATTGCCCAGGCCCTCAGTCTGAATCTGCTGGAAAATCTGATGCATGTGAAGGATGCCCAAATCAGCAAATTTGTGCCACTGCCCCCAAAGGACCTGATCCTGGTACTCTTTATCTTTTTTTTTATGCACCTTTCCAGCAACTATCAATTTCTAAAGAATGACATGATTTATTTGTGGAAGCATGTTGTAGATTATTTAGTATATACAGTGCTAGTGTATGGCTTCCCCCTAGGCTTTGTTATCACTGCTTGTATGGATTGACTAGTTTGGGAAGGGAGTCAATCTCTACCTCCAGTCATACGCTTGGCAGGCAAGTAGGATTTTGGGATGCTATTGTAATGTCAAGAAATTTTAAGCAAGGACTGGGAAACATTTGGGGTTCATTGTTTTGCTTAGTTTACAATCTAATTGGCTGTTAATTCTGTGGACAATTGATTGTGGTTATTACCATTTGAAGCTCTTAAATGTGAACTGTGGATGTCGTTAAGAGTAATTAAGTAAAGTTTAGCTTCAAATAAACTTCTTTTCTGATTGTCCTATTCAAATTAATAGAGTCCATTCGGAAAGATTGATTTGATTCTGATCTATATGAATTTTAGAATATTGTTTCCTGAAATTTGTTGGTATCTTATTCTCTTTGGGTTAGTCTTGTCTGTTTTAGAACCTGAGTTAGTGTTTGTTATTTCAATGTGACCTATCAGTATAAAATGCATTTTGAGCGTCAGTGCCAACCCTTCATATTCAAATTTTCAATTGTCGAACGAATTTTATAGTTCTTAGTATTGTGCTTTTGTAGCTGTCAACTTTTTACACTGTAAAAGCTAACACAGCACTTAGTAATCAGTTCCTTCATATAATCTCTTAGAAGACTAGAACATATATTCTAATGAACCATATGTGTTGGATATCATTCAAGTGTAGACATAAATTATCCTCAATTAGAACACTAATTGACATGATAATAAGCTTAATGGAATGCCAGACCTACCGAATGGTTAAGCTAGCTATCTAGCAAACATAATTAGGCCTGTGACAGTTACAAAGTGAAATAATGAAAGGTACAACACGACACAGGCAGAGAAGAAAAAGAGTGCTCAACAGGTTGTAGATATTCTTGGGTCCTCACAAACAAATAATGACTTGAGGTGACTGGACAGAATAAAAATGTCCAAACTGTAGTTAGTGTGTTGCTCATGGAGGATGGGAACAGACTATGAGCACCCAGTACAGCCTCTCAAAACGGAGTGCATTCTTTTTTTGTGACAATATGTTTGGAGTACTACATTGAAAAGCATTTTGCCATTGCTTTGCATCCAATCAAGAGTTTTCTGCCACAGGCTCTATTTTTCTGAGTCCAGTTTGAATCAGACCTAGGTGTGACTTAGTATGTTCCATTAATTCTTGAATGTCAACGGTATTTGTTTATTTTTTGTAGCTGAAACCAAAAAATAGGGAGGTCTAAAACAGCTCTAAAATTTTTCACCTACTACTTGGTCGAATTGAGATATTTTTTTGTTTTTCCTTGGAGTTCGCAAAAATGTTGGGATCATATGGCACTAATAAGAAAGAACCACGAGTTTAACTGTATTTTACCGTTTGGTGGTGTTTTTGTCATGCTTTCACTCACAGAAGGTTTGTACAATTATCTAGCTTAGGAAATGATTTATATACTGTGTTTTTGTCCCTCTTATTCCCCTTCAGTTGATGGTTTACAGTGATAAAATCATTTTTTCTTAATGGCTAGACCATGTGCTTTCTTGCTGTTTTGTTTTTTCTGTAGTACTCTTAGGTTGTGTTTGGATAGGGCATTTAAAAAACATTTTATAATCTAAAATGTTGAGAAATTGAATTGCCTTCATCTTTGAAAAAATTGGTCCTTCTACCGTTGTTTTTGCAGATCTGGTTGCCATTGGAGAAAGAATGGCTACTGTGAAACACAAGATATTGGTCTTGTCAGGAAAAGGAGGAGTTGGTAAGAGCACATTCTCTGCCCAGCTGGCATTTGCTTTAGCAGCGAGGGATTTTCAAGTGGGTCTTCTTGATGTTGATATTTGTGGTCCAAGCGTTCCAAAGATGCTTGGCCTAGAAGGTCAAGAGATACACCAGAGCAATCTTGGTTGGTCTCCTGTGTATGTGGAGTCCAATCTTGGGGTCATGTCAATTGGGTTCATGCTTCCCAACCCTGATGAAGCTGTTATATGGAGAGGTCCACGCAAAAATGGACTTATCAAGCAGTTTCTAAAAGATGTCTACTGGGGTGAACTTGATTTTCTAATCGTCGATGCTCCACCAGGAACCTCAGATGAACACATTTCCATTGTTCAATGCCTTGATGCCACTGGAGTAGATGGTGCAATCATAGTGACCACACCTCAACAAGTCTCTCTAATTGACGTGAGAAAAGAAGTGAATTTTTGCAAGAAAGTTGGCGTGAAAGTTCTTGGGGTTGTAGAGAATATGAGTGGTCTGTGCCAGCCCATCACAGATTTCAAGTTTATGACAATGTCTGATGACGGAGAGCAGAAAGATGTTACACAGTGGGTTTGGGAATATGTGAAAGAAAAAGCACCAGAGATGCTGAATTTGATTGCTTGCACTGAAGTATTTGATAGCAGTGGTGGGGGAGCAGTGAAAATGTGCAGTGAAATGGGGGTACCCTTTCTTGGTAAAGTTCCTTTAGATCCACAGCTTTGTAAGTCAGCTGAAGAAGGTACATCCTGCTTTGCTAATAAAGATTGTGTTGTTAGTGCTCCGGCATTAAAGAAGATTATAGATCAGTTGATTGAAACTCATGGGTGGTCAATGTTATTGAATAATGGAGCTTAGGAGATATTTATTGATTTATGGTGATCTTTGTAAATCAAAATCTAATTTTATCTACACACGGAAAACTTTCCTTGATATTTTACAGTGAAATAAGTTGTCATGTTTGTATCGACATCGTAAGTTATATTCTGAATGCCATGTTTTTTTTGTCTGTTACTGATTTTTGAGTGTATTCCTTAAATACATTGGATTCTCTAGCTATCGTTTAGTCGTTATTTGAGTTGCATTTGAACAATGCCAAGTTGAGTGGACACTGTTCTATAAGAATTTCAAAAAATATGAATTGAATTTTTTTATAAACTGATTTTAGTTTATGTACAAGTAAAAGAGGAAAAATATAATCAAAATGATATGAAAGAATTTTTTATATATTAATTTATATGTAAATCAATTTTAATTTATAGAGGTATTTCTTGTTTTTATCTTTTTTTGTTGTTGAGAGTTTCGTTCAAACATGTATGTAGTCGAATAACACTCTTAAATTTTATGCGTGGTGAAATATTCATGCCTTGGTGTATAAAATTACGAATATTTTTTTTATCAAACAAGATATCAGAGATTAGGTTGAAAATTCACAGAATTTGTTATTTAACAATTGTTCTTTATACTTTATACCTAATCATTAATCGTTTTGAACACAATTACTTGAAAAAAATATCCATGTTTTACGATTATGCTATAAAAAAAATATTTATACAGTAAACAAAAGAAATTATCTTAAAATAATCTCTTCTATAGCATTTAAATACATGTTTTATTTTATATAACCAATATAATTGTAATAATTGATGATATCCATGAGTACTAAAATAATCTTTAAAATAATTCAATCTGAAGCGACACTAATGCTGAAAAGCAAATTGATGTGATCTTAGCACTTAATTTTGGTTACTCGAATGAGATTCCAATGTTTATAAATTTTTTGGTTAGTTTTGGCACTTAATTTAATTTTTATTTCTATATTATAAATCTTTAAAAATGGACGATGAATTATAATTATGATAAAACCTTAGATCGAAAAGTAAATTCATAGTAAACCAAAACATTGGAATCTCATTCAGGAATAAAAAAAGTTCCTTGCTAGAAAATGAGATAGGTCTTGGGTGTTTTTTTTTTTTTTTTTTTTTTTTTTTTTTTTTGTAAAAAAATTTTTTTATTTTTTTTTTTTTTTTTCAAAAAAAAAAAAAAAAAAAAATTTTTTTTTTTTTCTCCCCCAACAATTTTTTTTAAACCCCAAAAAAATTAATAAAATTTTTTTTTTTATTTCTACCTCATTTTAGTATGTGTGTTTTTTTTT
>Ga0099825_1002016_pt1 | contig 26637 bp, 7 predicted proteins | sample SiratroredBW_FD_76838 | JGI IMG/M metagenome (GOLD analysis project Ga0099825, IMG submission 76838) | Root nodule microbial communities of legume samples collected from California, USA - Siratro red BW | ecosystem: Host-associated > Plants > Roots > Nodule | place: USA: California | collected... | reverse complement strand
AAAAAAAACCACACTCCCCCCCAGTTTTTTATTTTTATTTTTTTTGTCCTTCCTCTTTCACTTTGTTTTTTTTCTTTTTTTTTTTTTTTTTTTTGTACAGACAGAGAAAATTGTATTATATAAAAAAAATGGACCCCACATAGAAATATTTGGTAAAAGACACGCTTGCTCATTTTGCTAGAAGCAGAAAAAAGAGTATTTTTTTTTTACATTGGTCATTTTATATTAATTATTCCCTTTGGAGATTAGAAATAATTAATGGATGATAGATTAAAAAAATTGGGAATCTCTCTTGGTCTGCCGTCGAAAATGAAAGTTAAAAGACGCTACCTTCAACCTTTTTCTTTATTTGGCTTTGTCAATAATTTAACCGAGAATTAAAGCAATTAAAATCCGCATGCATGTGTTTTTTTTCATATAGTAGTGTGGTTAACAAATGCCGACGCTTTTGTTTAGCTGTTAAAGACAGAGACATGAAACTAAAATGATTATAATGTGTTAAGGATAATTGATATGATTTACAATTTTAAATTGGGTTTGTAAGAATGATTTGTGTTTCCATAGATTGGGAAATTTATTTTAATTTAGTCAATGCACAAGTAGTAGGTGTGAGATTATAAACTTTTGACTAATTATGTTGATTATCTCCTTCTCTAGAAACCCCCGAGCTTATTCTATACAAAAGATTCATTGTATAGCTTACGATTTATTTCTTCGCAACCTTTTAACAACAAAATATACAGAAGAAACTAGAGTTATAGCAACAACGTCATATTAAATCATCAAATCCTTTATTTGTAGATAATGTTTTATTGTCTACATGAGAAAGACTTAAAACAAAAAGATAATGCTTTATAGATGTTAGTCTAAGATAATTATAGTTAATGATGCGTTAGTAGAGATTATTGAGAATGACTTTAAGTTAATAAGAAAAATAATCATTTTTTTAAGGGTAAAAGAAATTATACATTATTTGACTAAGGAGAGTGTATTAGGTGAAGATATAGAGAGATTTGTGACTATTAGTATTATTGATTATTCCCTCTGGTTTTCCTACCTTTTCCTTATGACAATTTATTTATTGTAGAAGCTACATTACACAAAAACTTCCATTATACTACCAATCTATAAAAATACTAATATCGAATCGGGTTCTGATTCCTACCCACTCAATTGGTATGTTCACTCTTTATAGTTGTTGCATATTTTTTTTTTTTTCAGGTCAGAAAGCTAAAAATTAAAGAAAGTCAAACAAGAATTTTCGTAAAGATGGGGTTAATGTGTATGCAAAAGATAATTGAATTCGTATCACCTGTTAGTATATTAATCAAAATTTATGGTTAGCTTATGTTTGTAGACTTGATGCTCATTATCAACCACTTTTTATTTTAATTGGAAAAAGCATATTATTATTGACTTTTTTCTTTTCTAATAGGCTTTAACTAAAGGTTTTGTATTTGAAATTATGGGAAATAGTGCATGATTATCTTATGGGAAATATAAGTAAAGAGGTTGTTAAGAGAAACTGTCATGAAGGACAGAAGAAGGAAGGAACATGATGCCGCTGACCATAAAGAGATTCATCACTGGAGGAGTTTGGTTGGTGGACATTTAAGGGCACGAAAATGACACCACCAACCTTCTGACACCGTCACAACAAAAATAGTTTCTCTTAAGAAAACAAAAACAAAAACAAAAACATTTTCTAGTTTTAGGAGACTTTATTTTTCTCTCAATCAATTTACGGATTTAAAACAAAAATGTTAAAAATAATTTATGTGAATTCCACTTTTCCTATTTTGTAAAATATATTCAATAGTGTGTTGATGCATTATATTATTTGGTAGGAGGAGAATTACTAATGAATTACAAAGATATGGTCAACTTGATACCATCGTTTTTAAAGCTTGCACAAAAACACCTGTTATTGATCCGGATTTAAGGTTAATTTTGTTTGTATTGTTACGGACAAATTTTGAATAAATTATTCATTAGTATTTTCTTTTGACTATTATAAAAGTAATTTATTATGTGTGTTCTATTCGGTATTTATATTTATATATTATAAAAAAAAACACGTTCAGTAAATAAAATAAACTGAAACATTATAAAGCACGTTCAATAAATAAAATAACCTGAAACATTTTAAATAATATATTATAAGAGAATACGTATTTAGTATGTTTAAAAGTCTTTGGTCAAATTTTGAGCGTAATAAGTACAAGTTAATAATAATTAGGAAATAGTATTACATTTACGTTCACATGTATCGTGCTTTTAAAATTATGAAAACTAATTTATTTAGCGTTGATATTTGAAAGTCAATTTTAAATAATATCAACTAAGACGAATTCATTTTATTATTAATGTTTAACTTAATTTTTAAGTAAAACACATTGTGTTAACTAAATTAATTCTAATATATTTTTTATTTAAAAATTTACTTAATTTAGTATTGGTAAACACTAAATGAAGTTTATTTTCAATATTAAATTAACTTGTGTCGTAAGTGACCAATTTCAATAATAAGAATTTTAAGAAAATCTCATATATGCTCCTATCTCCAACAATAATAAAACAAAAATAAATAAAATCATTGTAATAAATAAAAAAGATAAGTGTGAATGAAAAAAAAAATGAATGTTAGTGAAAAAAATATGTTGACGAAGGAGATGAATAATAATGAATGAAATAAATTTGGATAAAATAAATGAGTATGATAAGATTTATATAAAAAAATAAAAGAGAAAATTTGAGAATGAGAAGTTTTGGCACCTTTAAAAGTAAGTTTTTAAACTAAAATAATGTGCGAGCTTTATTTGTTATTTACGAAGACTCACAGATGTATATAATATAAAATAGTGTAATTAAGTTGACACTAAAATAAATAATAAAATAAATAAAATTAATGACATTTTAACTGATAATTACTTAAATAAATATAAATATTAAAAATAAATAATATTATTGTCAATAAGACCATTCAAAATTTATTTATTTTTAATATTTATTTCATTTAGTGTCAACTCAAATACAAATAATTTTACTTAATAAACAAACGAAAATTATAAATTGTTATCACTCACTTAAAGTTGACTAAGTTGATTTTATTAGTGTTTAAAATCTTATTTGTTATCCGTGTCTAACATTAAGCGAACTCTTTTAATATCGGTTTAGTCAATGCTAATCCCACATTAACACTAATTTTTTTATTTAGTAAAAAGTTATGATCACCTTATAATTAGTTAAGTTGATTTTGGTCTTTTAGTGAGTGTGGGTTAATTAATCGTCTATATAATATAGAATTAAATATAAAAATATTAATAATATATTTTTTGTAACTTTTTAAAAATTAACCTTTTACATTATGTTAGAGTCGGTTTAATCAACTCTTATGATGTCACTTTTTTTTTTCAACACTATTGTTTGAAAGACAATTTGATGTTTTATTGTAATGATACACAAGAACGCTTAGTTACATATCAATTTACAATGTAATGTCACACAACTTTTATTAAAAAACTCGTGTATTAAGCATGTCTCACTAGATACCAGTACTTGATATAATGAAAATAATACAACTGGTCAGGTTACATCCATATTTCTTTCTATGTCAAAATATCATCAAGTCAAGATATACAAATTCAACTTTTACTAATTCATATTTAATGAACATAGTCATATGATAAATTAAGTCATATTATATTATTTACTTGATAAGCTAATTTACTTAATACATTCACACTACAACACATATAATGGTCACATGACATATCCATATCACAATCAAAAATACTTAATTACTTATAATATCTAATATTTAAATAACATATTTATATTACCTTTAACAAGTTTTAAAAATATAAAACTCATTCATCAATATAGTATTATAATATTATAAGAAGTGATTAATCATAACGTAAAAGATTGATATAATATGACTATCACTAGCATTAAAACTTATTCTATAGTTATTATAATGTTTCTTCGTAATTATATATATATATATATATATATTTTTATTATTATTATTATTATTATTATTATTATTATTATTATTATTATTATTATCATCGCCAACGCATATATATTCATATTCTTATTATATTTGAATAATATAATTTAAAAAATGTATAATTTTATAATTCTATTGTTTATATATTTTTACTTTTTTAATAATTAATCAAAATTTTGAAAATAATATAATTAAAATATATATGTAATTTTGTTAAAATAACATTAAAATATTATGTGACATTATTTTTAATTTTTTTATTTTATTAAATATGAGTAATTTTTTATATATTAAAATATAAGATTGTTCAATTAAAAGATGGCATTAAACTAAGGAATGATATATCTTTTATATAGTGGTATAGATTAATGTTATATTTGCTTATAGTATTATTTCTGCAATTGATTAACATTACTTATTATTATTATTATTATTATTATTATTATTATTATTATTATTATTATTATTATTATTATTTCGGGCGTATTAAAAAATAGAAATAATGTGATTCGGTACTAATATTATATAAAATTAAAAATTATCTACTCCTCCTCTTTGCAATATGATTTTACAATATTCTCTGATATCGAAACATAAAGTATTATATAATCGTTATTTCATTTATAATTTAAATTGATGTGTACAGGTTTAACTATGTTTTCAAAATTATAAAGATATAATCACAACCATTTTGACATTTTTGTGGATGTTGCATAATAAAGAAAATACTTATACAATTAGAAAGTTAAAAGTCAACAAATAAAATAAACATAATGTAAAGATTATTAAAAGTCAATAAATTAAATAAATTAAATAATTTTACAATTAAATTGTACATGCTAAAAGGGATTAATTTACTAAAATATTATTGTTATTTTTATTATTATCGTTTTTCCAATTTTAATATAGTACAAAAATAAATAAATAAATTAGTATATAACTTTTTATTATAAACTTAACTAAAATTAACATGTTATTTTGTTTAACAATAATCAATTATTCATTTACTTTTTATACATATCTTTATATGTTGACAGGTTTTAATACATTTTAAGTTTATTAAATTTGATATAAGTTAATTTAAAAATAAATAAAACTGATATTTTTATATAATATAATTTGATTTATTTTGTATATTTTAATCTCAATCGTTGTTTTAGTGTTAAATATTTTGCTTGCAAGGATAACAATGTATAAGTTGTTTACATGAATTTGATTTTACTTCTTTTCTGTCATACACTCTATCACGTATTTATTTTTCTCCTTTTAGTGACATTTAAGTAGATAACATACGATAAAATAGAGTAAAATAAATCTCTTCTAAGTTATTTGGAGACTAAAAACAATCATTTTAAATTTGGAAAAAAAAATGTGTTTTGAATAATAATAATAATAATAATAATAATAATAATAAAAGACATATCTTTTTATTTAATTTGATTTGATACTAAATGAGTTGGGTATTTATTTAATTATCTTAAAAACAATTATATTGGGCAGTGCTGGAAGTGATAGGATCTAATAATAATTCTTATATTTTAATAATTTTATACTCCAATTAGCATTTTTTTTATTTCATATTTTCATTTGCATAATTTTAATTATTTTATTTTTAATAAAATTTGTGGTTAATTTTAGAAATAATTATTAAGGTTTTTTTAATAAAAATGACAAGAAATTATTAATAACAGTGCATATAATTTTAATATCAATAATATATCAAAATTAAATCTAACAAAGTTATAGTTTTCTTATTTTCATCAGCATAGTTATAATTTTCTTAGGTTGATTAATGCCATTATAATTTTTTATTCTTTAATAAATGATTTAACTAGTTTAAAAAAAAATCATTAGGAAGTGAGTTCTGATCCACCTTTATTAATTGCTATTTATTAAATCATTAATTGCTACGTGTATAGCATAGTAATAAAAATATTCCTCTAAATAAAGCTTCTATTTGATATTAAATAAACTGGTTATTTATTTAACAAATCCTTTTTTAGCTTCAAAATTAGATAGAGGCTCTTATACTTCTTCAGCTGTGTTTGAGGTTTTCATTTAAATTAACATAATTATTTTTTTTATCTTTTTTTTTTTGTTTTAAGTTGCACTTATGTGTAATCTTATCCCGCTGTCTTTTTCATAGCGCTAGGGGTTAAGTTTGAGTCATAGAATTAAAAATTATGTATTTTTTTATAAAGTGATATTTTCAGTAAATTTTTCATGTTGACTAAAAATTATATTCTCACTTTTGTACGAGAATATTTTGTGAAAAACATGATAAAAACTAAGAAACACGGTTTCTTTATAATGTTATTTTTTTAAAGGTAAATAAAAATCTAAAAAGTAAACTAATCATGAAAAATAAAATAAAGAAAATCTTGTGACAAACTCTACTTTAGGTGTTTATACTCAATAAGAATATAGTTGTGAACAAGATTTGACTCAAATAACTCTCATAAAAAAGGGTGGGCCAGGATGAGGGGTGTGGAAAGCAAATACCAGTTAAAATAGTGACTCAAAATTAAAGAGAAAAAGTATGTGGAATTAATTTAGTATTAGGCAAATCAAATGTCATGTGCCCGGAAAATTAAGGCAAATGATTATAACCTTCTTAACTCGTGTGATTTCCATAATGTTTGTATTTTGATATTCCCACCCTACCTTGCAAAGGTGTTGTTGCTGCTTATTTTATATAAGCCACACACTCGTGGTTCTAGCTGCACAATTTAGTACTAACACTTACCTAAGCATTCCGAAGGTAAACACTAAACACATTATAAAAAGCCATTCAAAAGAAAGAATCGAAGCACCCACATAGAGAAGAGAACCTCTGAAAACAAAACAAAAACATTCTCTCCCATTCTCCTTAGTTCTTCTTTCTTCATTTTCTGTCTTTTTTCTGTTTTTTTTGTTGGTTTTGTTCCTTTTTTCTTACGTTCTCTTTGTTCTCTCATTCTGCATTTCGTACGTGCGGTGTTCTACTTCTCTCCTGGTTTGATTGCTGAAGCAAAACAGGGTTTGTCACAACTATTGTGCTCTCCCATTTCAGGAGAATCACTCATTGTTAAAAGCAAAAAAAGAAAGAAAAAAAAGTGTTTTGAGATCTGGCATGTTATCCTTTTCTCTCTAGCTTTCTTTGTGGGGAGTGTTTGTGCTAGAGTGACTGACATTCCAGCTCTGCTTCCTTTGTTTTGCGTGGCCCAGAAGCAAAACAACAATCACGAAAAGAAAAATATTCCATTGAAGTGATTCTTTAAAACCCTTTTGGATCTACCACTCACACCTTGAGCTTGGCCCAGCTTTGCTTCCCATTACTCACCACTCTCTCTTCTTCTTCTGACATCAAACTTCAAAGCTATTCCAATGGATCGTCTTTCTTCCAGTACCATTATCCCTGAAGCGTTCCAAGGGGCCAAAGACGACCTCACCACACAGCTTGCATTGGTTTGGAATCAAATCAAAGCGCCATTGATTGTCCCGTTGCTGAGACTAACAGTGTTTCTGTGCTTGATCATGTCGGTAATGATGTTTATAGAGAGGGTCTACATGGGTGTTGTCATAACTCTGGTGAAGTTGTTCGTGAGAAAGCCCGAGAAACGTTACAAATGGGAGCCAATGAAGGACGACATAGAGCTGGGAAACTCTTCTTACCCAATGGTCCTCGTTCAAGTCCCCATGTACAACGAAAGAGAGGTTCATACTATATAATACTTTTTTTTTATCACTTTCAACAATTTTTATCATGTACAACACTTTTGACTACTTTGAGCCTGATCTTAGTTCATTTTCCTTGCTTCTAAACACAGGTTTATCAGCTCTCAATCGGAGCTGCGTGTGGGCTTTCTTGGCCTTCAGATAGGATCATCATACAAATCCTTGATGACTCCACTGACCCAACAATCAAGGTTAGCATTAAAACTCGTCATGGTTAGTTACCGTGTTAGTTAGTTCCATGTGAATGATGTTACTCTCCGGGGAACATACATGGATGATGTGATTGTTATTTGGGGGCATTCTGAATGATTTGTGGTGGTGACTTAACAAATGCAGGAGCTGGTGCAGCTTGAATGTCAAAGATGGGCAAGCAAAGGGGTGAACATAAAGTATGAGGTCAGAGACAACAGGAACGGGTACAAAGCAGGGGCTCTGAAAGAAGGCATGAAGCGTAGCTACGTGAAGCAATGTGATTGTGTTGCAATCTTTGACGCTGATTTTCAACCAGAGCCTGATTTCTTGTGGCGCACCGTCCCATTCTTAGTGCACAATCCCGAGCTAGCCCTCATTCAAGCGCGGTGGAAATTTGGTAAGCTATTATTTTTGTTTCTATGTGAGTTGAGTCTTCCTTAATTAATTCCTAACATTCAACATCAGCAATCACAGGGACAACAACCCTTGCTTAATTTAGGTTTCGGGTTTTCTTGATGGCGGCTTTCGTTGGATTAATCTAGACTAGTATCTTAGATTAGACCACGAGTCCTAAAATCAGAACTTGTTCTTAAAAACTGTCGGTGGGCTTTTTGTTTTGAACTAGTTTTCAAGAACTAGTTTTTGTTTGGTTGGTTGGGGAGAGGTAGGTCCCACTTTGTGGTTGAACGCTGTGTACATACACACATCGCAGTCTAGCACCTTCAACTTTCGTGGTTGCCTTTGATTTAAGCCACGTATTCCTTTTTTCTTATCGTTTTTTCACTTCTTTGTGTCTGTGGGGTCCACTGTTTCTACTCCCCTCCAAAAACTATAATGCAGACTACAGGGAGCAAGTGTTACTTCTCCTTTTCTTTTCTTTTCTTTTTTTTCTTTTAGTTGCATTTCCGTGGTTTGATTTCTTTTGAGTTTTGTCCCGTGCTGTGGAGAAAAGTGGGAATGGCAGATTGGTAAACCTCTAAAGTTTCATTATTTTTTTTGTGGACAGTCTGTCATGAAAAGTCATCTATGAACTGTTAGATGATTAACCGTGATATAATAATGGTTGTCACGTATGCAATGTCCTGGCTAATGAATTCATTTATAGCTGAATAGGGTTTGGTTGTGTGATTGTGTGGCCGAAAAGTCTGATAAAACATTGGACAACTGCTTAATGCGTAAAAGGGTAATTAAAATTTAGAGGTAAAATGGATCTTTGATCGTGTAATTTTCATATCGAAAAAAAGAGTTTATAGATAGAATTTATACAAGACAGTATATAACAAATATATAAACTGTTATATATGTTTATTTACTAACAGACTGGATTAGTAAGTGATTAAGAAGGACACAATAGAATGTTTAAACTAACACAAAATTTCATTAATCCGAGTCTCAAAAGTTAGTATTTGGCATACTTAGTTTTACTACCACTATACATCCGTGTATTAATTCTGCAACATGCTATATATAATTTTCATGAAACAATACTGATTACAAAAATTCTATGATTAGACAAAAGTACATTTTTGTTTTTAGAAATAAAATGCATGTGAGCTTATAATACTGAAAGAAAATAAAACAAAAAGATGATAATGTTTTAGAAAAATGTGTGTTCCACAGGTGACTTTCAAGAATCCTATAAATTCTAAAATGTGAACTGGTGAAGGGCCACACTCCACTGACATAAAGAGTAGTTTTGGGCATGAGTAGTACCAGTTTTTCTTTTCTGCGGTGATTATTTTGTTTTTAGCTCGTAAATTGAATATTTGAGGGGTCCAAATATTTTTAGTGCTGATTTCTGCTACCAGATAGGAGGGCAATACTTGAAAGCTGCACTGCACGTAAGAATACTTCAAAGGGTATTTTTGTCTTGTGAGGAACAACACAGTTTGTGATATTATTGTGGTTGTTGTCGTCATCATTGTTCTCATTGTGCTACTTCATCTTCCTTTTTTTCCCCTTACTTGTCTTCTGCTCCTTCCGGCAGTTGCATGTGCAAATTTAATGGTGGACCTTATTTCGTAGTCACTGTCTATCTCTACTAACCGACAACTGGATCTATTTTTAACTCCTGCAAAATCAATTTAATTACATAATGCCACTGCAAATTTCATGCCAGCTAAGTCGTTTACGAAGCAATTTATTTATTATTTTTATTCTGTGATTCCAGTGAATGCCGATGAATGTTTGATGACCAGAATGCAAGAGATGTCACTGGATTACCATTTTACTGTGGAACAAGAAGTGGGGTCTTCCACTTACGCCTTCTTTGGATTCAACGGTAATATGATGCCAAATATTTGACCTTTATATCTGTCCATTTTTGTTTTAAGGAAGAAAAGACAACTGGGAATTTTGTGCAATAGTGGAACCTTGTTTTCATGTGGCAGGGAGGTTTAGTCAATTTTTTTTTTGTGCTCTTTAATTACATTAGGGACTGCTGGAGTATGGAGAATTTCTGCATTGAATGAGGCTGGTGGATGGAAGGATAGGACCACAGTGGAAGATATGGACTTGGCTGTGCGAGCCAGTCTCAAAGGATGGAAATTCTTATACTTGTCTGACTTGAAGGTTCGGTTCCTCCAAACTTACCTACCATTTGAAGCTTACTTTATGAATATCATAAATTTAGACGAGTTAAATCCTTTTTAAGCGTCTATTATCCATTTAAGGTTACAAAACTTCATGGTTGTGAGAATTTATGTTTTAGTGATGAGTTCTACTTTGGTTCATGTTTGTGCTGTGTATGTGATGTCAATTTTATTCTGACATGAGTTATTCCTTTGGCTACAGGTTAAAAATGAATTGCCAAGCACTCTCAAGGCCTACCGTTACCAACAGCACCGTTGGTCTTGTGGTCCAGCCAATCTTTTTAGAAAAATGGTATTGGAGATCATCAACAACAAGGTTAGTTTGTTTTGCTTACTTGAATAATCATGCAAATACAGGAGCAGGACAAAATGTGTTGAGCATTTCAAAATTCGTGTGTATGTCCATTGCAGAAAGTGTCATTGTGGAAGAAAGTACATGTGATATACAGCTTCTTCTTTGTTCGGAAGGTCGTAGCACACATCAACACCTTTGTGTTCTACTGCATTGTATTGCCTGCAACAGTTTTGGTGCCTGAGGTTGTGGTCCCAAAGTGGGGAGCTGTCTACATCCCTTCTGTCATCACAATTCTAAATGCAGTTGGAACTCCAAGGTTTTGGTTTCTCTCAAGATTAGATGTATTGTCAAATGAGCAAAGTTTAAAAGACAGAAACTTGTTGCTCAAGTAAACATTGTTGACTTAATTATTTCTTGTGTTTTCTGTGTTTCAGGTCACTCCATTTGTTGGTCTTCTGGATTCTCTTTGAGAATGTGATGTCTCTGCACCGAACAAAGGCAACGATTATTGGTCTACTTGAGGCTAGTCGAGTGAACGAATGGGTTGTCACAGAAAAACTTGGCGATGCTTTGAAGGCTAAAGCAGGAGGTAAAGCACCTAAAAAGCCTCGATTCAAGATTGGAGACAGGTATGAACGAGAATTTTGTTAGGTATTTAAGTATGAGTTTAAGTCCCATATTGAGTAAAAATAAAAGAAATTGAACAATATTTAAGAAAGAAAACTCACAAACTCAATACTTTAATGTTTTGGATTGAATGTAGTGTCATTTTCTTATGTATGTCTGACTCTTATCTTATTTTTATTTGAATGATATTGAGTTTCTTACCTTTGTTGTTTTTGTGTTCAAATATCATCAGGATTCACTTGTTAGAACTTGGTGTGGCATTCTACCTCTTCTTTTGTGGCTGCTATGATGTTATGTTCGGGAAAAACCACTTCTTCATATTCCTCTTTATCCAATCTCTTGCCTTCTTCATTATGGCATTTGGATATGTTGGCACCATTGTTCCCCAGTCCTAGAAGGACTTGGCATTTCTTCATTGGGCTACTTCAGCTTCCATGAAGTGTATTATACTATTTTCAACATAGTTCTGGCAAATTACAAGCTTGTTAGTATAAAAGAAAGGGTGGTCATTCTTTAAGGTGTCGCATAATCAGAGTCAGGGACTCTAAAGAGTTAGTTTTCTTGTGAATATACTGCAAAGATATATAAGGAAATTACGGAAGTTCTTCACATAAAAAGGAGGCATACAGAACAACAACGCAGCAATCATGTGGCATTCCTCAGGAGCAAACATCTTTGATTGGATGGATTGTTTATAAGATTTTGTAGTTTTTCTTTTTCTTTTCTTAACATTTCTTTACATTGTATTTGTTTGAAGAAATAAGCAACTTCAAGAAATTGGATAAATACACACTTCCATTTTGTATTTCCTATATAAACAAAAAAGTTAACGCTATACCAAAGAAAGTTAATAACTAAATTGGCTTCGTTTAAATGATGAAATAATTTATGGGAAATTCAATGGCTGGCCCTGCTTTTTATCTCAAAAATACCGAGCAAAAGGACATGAAATAATGAGACGTTTTCTAGTGGAAGCTTTCAATATACTTTTTTATGTATTTGCTAAAGCTTGGTACAATATGGAAATAGATGAAAGTTGACTCTAGGAAATAGGACTAATGTCATTCGCACATTGCTAAGAAGGACGGACATCTTTGAGTTACAAGATTGAGTTCCTTCTTGTAATTTTAGTTTAATGTTCACTCATTTTTCATTCTTAATGATCGTGTGAGAGTTGTTTTTAGTCTCTATTTATTATATTTATTATTTAATTACATCTTTTTAATTTTGTGTGTTGTATTAAAAATAATTTATATATTATCTATAACTACTTATTAAATGAATTTAATTATCTTTTCTTACTCATAGGGCCAGTCAAGGATATAATAAAAATATTATAGAGTTTGGGTGCCTCGCTTTAAGTCCAAGAGTTAAAAGAAAGGGTAAACTGATTACACATTTTTATAACTCGTATATCGACCTACCAAGAACATCTCAAGCTTAAGAAGGGGTAAACTGATTACACATTTTTATAACTCGTATATCGACCTACCAAGAACATCTCAAGCTTTGAGCTGTGAGTTGTGACGCTACGCAATCTCAAGCTTTGAGCCCATATGCTGAAGAGACCAGATATCACATCTTTCTTTACCCCCATACCATATGTGTAGACTTGGCAACAATCCCTACCAAGCACATAGACTTGGCAATTACCAAGAGTTTAGACTTGACGACAATTCCTACTAAGAGCTTAGACTTGGCGACTGGTTCTACTAACTATAAAGACTTAGTGACAACCCTATCAAGTAATACTTGGCAACAATCCTACTAAGCATGAAAATTTGGAGACAATTCCTATCAAGCACGAAAACTTATAGACGATTCCTATTAAGCCCGAAAACTTAGAGACAATTCCTATCAAGTATAAAGACTTGGTGACAATTCCTATCAAACATAAAGACTTGGCGACAATTCTTACCAAGTACGAAGACTTGAGGATGACCCTACCAAGCCTAAAGACTTGGTGACAACCCTACCAAGCACAAAGACTTGGTGACCACCCTACTAAGCTCAAAGACTTAGCGATGACCTATACCAAACACACAGACTTGACAACAACATTAAGCAATTAATACAAAGTGTATAAATTTGGTGTAAACTTCAAATGTCTTAGCGAGATCTTCTTTTTCAAAGGTTGTCCTTATCTCAACATGTGCTTAGAATTGAACTTGTTTATTAGAAAACCACAAAATTTATAAAAAGTTTAATTTTACTTTTAAAATAGTGAAGATATTTATAATGTGTATTTGCATACTATTTTGTTATATACTATAAAATTCTTTGTCATCAATTAATTGAAAGGTAAAAAATTGTCAAAAAGGAAAATATGAAGTAATTTGAAGTGATTGGTTCTATAGTAGTCTCCAACACTCCACATACTCCCTATCAAACCCTTATTATATGTATTTGTTATTCTTCTATCTTCTTTTTATTTTGTATAGACTTATTTTCCATTATTTTGTCATTATTATTGTATGATTTGAGATACTCTCTCTTCTTTCTTTTATGTCATCGTCCTTATTATCAATTACATTTTTGAAAATGATACAAGATTAGTTTACCTACCGCATAGTAGACACCAATATTTTAACTAAGAAGTATGAAAATTCTAAACTAAAGCATTCAATCTATCTTTTTTTCTTGTGTCATTAATTTTTTATACAATGTTTGTTCATCTCTCTTTTTTCATTATAACATGAGACCTTATTTTCAGCTTCTATTCATTATATTTATCATTTAATTACACCTCTTTAATTTTATATTTTGTATTAAAAATGATTTTAATTGTTTTATGATGTTACACGTGTTATGTTCGTTTTATCACAATTTTTGTCTTCAAAACTCAAGAACAGAGGAAAGATGTGGTAAAAAAAATTATATATTATGTATAAGAAAAAGAAATCACAACCCTTTTAAAATTATGTAGAATGACACTCACCCTCCGCGAGATTAACACACCACCAATTTCATAAACAAATTGTTCAATATGTTTTAATAAAACTATATAAAACTATAAGGCTAATTAAGACTCTCTATATATTGATTTCCCTGACCCCCATTACCCCTTTAGCAGACACCAGGAATCACCAATCAGGTATGTTGGTTGCGTCGTTTTGTTGTCCAAAATTGGTTTCTATTATGTTACCTTATTTTATCTATTACAGCTATTTAGTTCTACTGTCATGTTTGGGGTATTTTTGTGGGTAGAAACTTCACATCACCTTAAAAAGCAAAAGTAGTTACTTATTTTGCTTTTTGTTTTCATTTTCCTTATTTTTTGGTATGGATTTCTTTACTCTGAAAATGACCATATTCTTTCATTTCCTATTTTTCCAAATAATTACCAAGTATCACATTAACTTTCCAAACGATGTCTTTACTATACATTCTACCAAAAATCATTAAGAAACCAAATTATGTGTCAATTATGTTAACTTTTTTTACTGTATTTCCATTTAAAATATGGTAGCGTTCGTCTTACTGTAATTATGTATAAAATACAATAATTTAACTTTTCCTGATAATAGAAGAAAAATAAAAATATACATTATAAATATTAAATAATAACATTTTAAATTTTTTCATGAAGCAGTTATAAAAAGATGAGTTCATATAATAAAAGAGTTATTTGGGATGTGAAGAATTCCAGCAGCAACGTGAATCATTGAGAAGAAGGGGTTTTTGCGCGCCATATGATGGTTCTTCGAACTCGTTCAGCTCTTCGCCTTCCTCCCAAATCGCACTTCAACAGTTTCAATTCCTTCTTCTGCTCCGAATCACTTGCACTCTGCGAATCCCGCCCAGAATACCAGCAACGCCTTAAAAAGGTTCAAAAACTCGAATCCTTACTCAGCCGCGGTCGCACAATCACCGCAAGAAGGTTCCTCAAATCCCTTTTTCTTTCCAAAACCACATTCTCCTCTCTCTCCGAACTCCACGCCCACGTCTCTAAGCCCCTCTTTTCGGACACCCTCTTATGGCTCTGCTCCGTTTCCAAAATGCTCAACGAAGCCACCGACTTGTACTTTTCCATGCGGAAAGACGGATTTCTCCCCTCCACGCGTTCCGTCAATCGTTTGCTCCGAACCCTGGTGGCTTCCCGACATTTCGAGAAAACCCTTTCTGTCTTCGCCGACGTTGTGGATTCTGGTATTCGGCCCGATGTTGTTACTTACGGGAAAGCTGTTCAGGCGGCGGTGATGTTGAAGGACCTCGATAAAGGTTTTGAGTTGGTGAATTCCATGGAAAAGGAAGGATTGGGCCCTTATGTTTTTGCTTATAACTTGATGTTGGGTGGGTTGTGTAAAGTGAGAAGGATCAAGGATGCTAGGAAACTGTTCGATGAAATGATTCTGAGAAATATGGCTCCGAATACGGTAACTTATAACACGCTCATTGATGGGTATTGTAAGGTGGGTCAGTTAGAGGAAGCTTTTGGCTTCAAGGAGAGGATGAAGGAGATGAATGTGGAGTGTAATCTTGTCACTTATAATTGCTTGTTAAGTGGCCTCTGTGTCTCCGGCAGGATGGAAGATGCGAGGAAGGTATTGTTAGAGATGGAGGGCTGTGGTTTTTTGCCTTGTGGGTTTTTGAGTGTGGTGTTTGATGGTCATTCGAATGGCGCGGGTGATCATGGTTTCTTTGATGGGAAAGAAATAATGATTGATGAGCGAACTTATTGTATTTTGTTGAATGGACTTTGCAGGGTTGGAAGGATTGAAAAGGCTGAAGAGGTTCTTGCCAAACTAGTGCATAATGGAGTTGCTCCAAGTAAGATTTCATATAACATAATGGTGAATGCATATTGCCAAGAGGGTGACGTGAAGAAAGCTACACTGGCAATGGAACAAATGGAGGAGCGAGGGCTGCAGCCTAACCGCATAACTTTTAATACCCTCATTAGCAAGTTCTGCGAAACTGGGGAGGTGGACCAGGCAGAGACGTGGGTTAAGAGGATGATAGAGAAGGATGTTTCCCCCACTGTGGAGACTTATAACTCCTTGATTCATGGTTATGGTCAGAGGGGCGATTTCGTCAGGTCTTTCGAGATTCTCGATGAAATGGAGAAGGCAGGGATAAAGCCTAATGTCATCAGCTATGGTTCTCTGATAAATTGTCTTTGCAAAGATCGTAAGCTTCTTGATGCTGAGATTGTGCTTGCGGATATGATAGGTCGCGGGGTTTCTCCGAATGCAGAAATATATAATATGCTCATTGAAGCTAGTTTCTCACTAAGTAAATTGAAAGATGCTTTCAGATTTTTTGATGAAATGATGCAAGGTGGAATAGATGCAACTCTTGTGACATACAATACGATGATAAATGGACTTGGAAGAAATGGAAGGGCGAAGGAAGCTGAGGATTTGGTTCTCCAAATGGTAGGCAAGGGCTGTAATCCAGATGTAGTAACATACAATTCTCTGATCTCAGGATATGCCAAGTCAGGAAACACCCAGAAATGTATTGAATTGTATGATAAGATGAAGATGGTAGGCATAAAGCCTACAATTGGGACTTTTCATCCTTTGATCTATGCATGCAGGAAGGTAGGCATAGCGGAGGTGGAGAGAATGTTTCAGGAAATGTTACAAATGGATTTGATTCCTGATCGATTTGTATATAATGAAATGATTTACAGTTATGCTGAAGATGGAAATGTTCTGAAGGCAGTGTATTTGCACCAACAGATGCTTGATCAGGGAGTTGATTCGGACAAGGTGACTTACAATTGCTTGATTCTAGCATATCTTAGAGATAGAAGGGTTTCAGAAATAAAGCATATTGTTGATGATATGAAGGCTAAAGGACTGGTTCCAAAAGCTGATACATATAACATTCTGGTCAAGGGACATTGTGACTTAAAAGATTTCAATGGTGCATACTTTTGGTACAGGGAAATGATTGACGGGGGTTTGCTTTTAAATGCCCGCATGTGCGACCTGCTAATTTCCGGTCTAAGAGAGGAGGGAATGCTGCGGGAAGCCCAAATTGTATCCTCAGAATTGAGTAGTAGGACTGAATAACTAGAAGACTGGAAAGGAAAATCCTTGCCCCGTTGTTCAACGCATATGATTGGAAAAGTACAGGTGCCTAATATCACAGGATGTGTTATATGTAAGTTCTACATTATAAAACATCACTTTTGCTGATATTACATCCAAAAGGGGTTGTTAAACCTCTTTTGCGAGGAGACGAAGTCAGATACCCAAGGAAGAGGAAGTTAAATACAAGCTCATAATGGTACTCGACTATTCCCAATCCTAATTGTTTATCCATAATTCTCCATGGATTTTAGTTATTAATAATTGAACGTTTGGAAATGTTTGCTCCAAACTTTGAACATATGAAATAGAATCATGCCTGTTTTTCGTTTTTCTATAACTTGCTTAAATTTAGTGAGCGTGTTTGTTTGTTTGTGTCTGTGAGAGAGAGAGAAAAGAAATTATTGAATAAATACTTAATTAACACGTTACAATCAGGTTCTTCAAAGACACAATTGTTCTGTTCTTATACAAGCCACATACGTTCACCCTTACAAACGTAGCCGATGATTGATATTTCTTTATTTTTTGGAACATATTATGTTTGTTAGTTATATTCGCAATCTTTTAGTAAAAAATTATAAAAAGTTATGGAGATTGAAGTGCTGGCTCCAACATATACATGCATGCTAAGGTACATTGTAACTTCAGATTTCAGTGGAGCGTATTTTTTTAGTGCAGGGACATATTTGAGGGAGGTTTTCATCAATATCTACTGTCTACTTCAAAGAAATGTCGTAGGTCAGGTCTTCATCACTTAGTTAAGGATCCTGCAGCTCCTATCTGGATGTCATTGTTGGTGATTGTTTGTGAGGCTAAAATTCCACCAGTATTTGCCACAAAGAAACAAACGATAATCAATTTTTGGCGCAAACAACCAGGGCATGGTGTCGCACTCTTCCCCGAATATGACAAGACCAAACGGAGATTGGTAATCCTGACTGATTTCGTTATGATAGAATGAGTTTATCAAAGTGGAGTTTAACCTACAAGATTAACTCAAAAGGCTTTTGACTGTGCTTATCACTGGAGTTTGGGTTGTCTTGTAAACATTTTTGAGAACCATAGCAGAGTGATTTGTGGGTAAGTTGCACTGAATAAACTGTGATTTAAGTCAATTTTATGTAAAACCAACTAGAAAATAATCTGATCAAAAATTATTTTGAGAACCATTAAGATATCAAATTTATGTTATCTTGTACACAATGAAAGGGAACAAAGAATTAGTTCCGCTTTTACATTAGTACTACTTTTTTCCTCCATCCATGATTTTACATCGTTTCAAATACAGAAATTCCTTTACCTGATGACATTAATAATTTGAAACCTGGGCAAAACTCAGATTGGAAACAATAATGGTACCTCAACTACTTTTATTGAAACTTTCTATTTATTTTTGTTTTTAATTGGTTGAGGCCTCTTTTATCTTAGAAAATCATACAATTACCTTTATAAGAGACTTGGCTGGACCCATAAAAGATATAAATTGTACCAGGTTTATTTATTTATTTTAGTTGAATAGTTCTATGCAAGTTTTTGAAATAAATTTTAGCTTATTTTAGTAATATTAAACGATAAGGTGATGATTAACTACGATTCATTGTTTAACTTAAAATTAGGATGCGGATATCCTTAAAACTATACAGGAACACAGGAGTGAGAAGATGAGTGTCCTTTAACCTCAAAACTATGAATGATTTGCTTCCCAAGTTGTACATGTAACTATAACTTGAAAAGAAACAAACATTTGAAGTGCGCAAGACACCCATCTGATTTAAACAAAGAAAGTGAAGCACTCTACACTTTGCGAGGTTACTTTACCTGTGCTGACATGATTTCGACGTTTCTAAGCATCAAGAGCCACATCAAACAAGTCAAAGCTTAATGATCATTAAAAGCAAATCCAAACTATCCAATAGAACAGGATCTAGATCAAGTCCAGTTATTTTCGCTTGCATGTGTAACAAGAAGGCCGCATCAACCAAGAACGCTTCAATCAAATTCTAATTTACCCATTCTTTAAAAACCGATAAAAAAGAAGCTCAAATCCTGCACATGCCAAGCCAATCGCCACAAAAGCTCAACACCAGCACAGGATTTTATTATTACAGGCAGAGATAACACCATTGAAATCTAATTCATCAACGTTATTAACAAAACCCTAAACCAGTTAAAAAAAGAGCAACTCGTGTATCGGACAAAGAAAACGGAGAATTACAATAATCGAATTCAAAGGGCATCGAGAATGTCCTGAGCACCGCTGAAAGTGAAGGCACCCCCTTCCTCCAAATTGAAGAGCTTCACAACCCCATCCTCAGCCAAGAGAGCGTAGCGCCTAGACCTAACGCCCAACCCAACGGGCTTGTCGCTGAGATCCAGCTCGCACCCAATCGCTTTCGTGAACATTCCGTTTCCATCCGACAACAAGAGCACCTCGTCGTTAACCTTCAGGTCCTCCTTCCAAGCCTTCATCACGAAAGCATCGTTCACCGAAATGCATGCAATGGTGTCCACCCCCTTCGCCTTCAGCTCCCCCGACTTCTCCACAAATCCCGGCACGTGCTTCTGCGAGCACGTGGGAGTGAACGCGCCAGGCACCGCGAACAGCACCGCCTTCTTCCCCTTCGTCAGCTCCGACACCGTCGTCGTCTGCACCTCGCCGTCCGAGTCCAGGAAGGAGAAGGTGGCCTCCGGGAGCTTGTCGCCGACGCCGATGGCAGCGGTGATGGTGGAAGAGGAGGAGGAGGAGGAGGAGAATCTGAGGGGTTTGGCGTGGCGGCTGGCGGGAAATCTCATAGAGAGTTTGGAAGGGAGGGTTTTGGGAGGGAGGAGAGAGACGGTGGTGGAAGAGAAGAGCCTGGAGAATGTGGTTAGAGATGCAGCCATGGTGAGTTGCAGAGAAGAGATGAGAGTGTGGCAGTTAGTTGGTGAAGAAATGAAAGAATGAATTGTGTGTTGGGTAAGAAAGGGGTAGTAGCGTTGTTGGGCTCAGTCCACAATCATGTAGAGGCCTCTCCCGTTGGCCCAAATCCAACGCCTTACATTTAACCTATTTTCACCACTACCAATCGAAAAATAGGTGATTTTAAAAAGTAAAAGAAGATGTAATTAGGAAATATATGAGCTGGAGAGTAGCTGTTAACATTTTTTATGATCGTGTTTACTGGTGGAGGATCCAAGGGCCAATGGATTGGGCCATCCGTCTCCTTCTGTTTATTGTATCCACTCATACTCAGCATTTTACAATTTTTATTGTTTTTTTTATTTTGAAAAGATAAATAATCAATTTAAAACTTTTATTTAACTATATGATCTTAAGTTTTATTCTTTTGATCTCGACTTAAATAATAGTATATGTTTAAGAAAAAAAACAAATTAATGTTTATTTAAGTGAAACTGAACAAATTAAAAAATTATTTAAATTTTTAATTTTAATAAATAGATATATACAATTCCACAAACTAAACTCAACCTCAAAATTGAACTTCTGTGTTTTGACCCTCTTTTTCCGCCTGTACTTTTGTATTTGAACACGAGCGTGCCATAACGCTAACTTATTTGTGGTCCTTTAGCCTTTGTCAGTTGCATCTTTTTCCCGTGAATTGAGAAGTTCAAGAAAATAATCATTTTAATTTTCTTCATTAACAGATATTGAATATTTTTTTATTTATAATATTAAACGTGATCAGTTTTTGTTTAATCTTTATATAAAATTCAAAACAATAAAAACTGTTTCACCCAAAGAAAAATTAGCTGCATAATAAGAAAATAAGGAGAGGGGAAAAAAAGGCAAAGGGAAATAACGAAATTTTATTTAATTAGCTGAATATGAAACTCTCAAAGTCACTTACTATTTGCCAACAGTCACACACTGTATACGAAGAAATTATCCTCACTGGACGATTCTGGTACTATTGTATTCACCGATAAATTGTATTTTTCTTTAAAAAGAAGGGAAAAAAGTAAAAGTAATTTTAAAAATATGTTTATTCGGAAGATATATTTTATTTTGATTTTTCTTGTAGACCTTCAAATATTTGTACATATTTTCGTGGTCGAAAATATTCTGATTACTTCTTTTCATCAATGTATCTAGACCAGAAAGTCAATATGGCAACTAGAATGAAATACAGAATATAAAAAGAAATCGGAACCCAGACACAATAATTTTTTTATTAAAGACTAAATGAAAATTTTAAACAACACAAATCGTAAATTACGATATAAAAAGATGGTTGGCGAGCTAGAGAAGCCATAACTGAGGGGAAGAAAGAGGCGTGTGTAATGACGGAGAAACCCACGCTGCAATCGTTACATTTGTACTACCAACTCATTAATTAGTTATATTATAAAATAATACCAGTGATTTCTCCCTTAACTAAATGATTTAGGATTTGAAAATACAATATGATTGAATAAACATTAAATAAATTCTACACTTTTAATAAATATTTAATAAATTAAATAAAAAATTAAGATTGTGAAATTGGACACGCATGGATGGTGACTATATAGTCCATGGAATATTCGATGCAATATTCGTATTGGATTGTACTTTTTCTTTTCTTTTCCTTTCTGAGGAATTTTGTCTTTCTCCTTCAAAGGTACTTTGTTATTATTATTTTTTACAAGGAAACTCTATTATAAGAAGAATAATAGAAATAAAAACAAGGGATTTTCGATTGAACTACGTTGGCCAGCGTGTTCCAGACATCAAATCCTGGTTTTATATATAATAATATTTTAATTGAAGGCATAGTGTAAGTAATAATAATTAAAATTTATATATCAGTAAGATAATTTTTATTTATTGTAATATTTTATACAAGTATTATATTAAATTAAATTTACATACGTTTAAGGAACTTATATTTAGTTTTCCAACATAGAATTGTACAAAATATACTACATGTTAAAACTTTATAAAACCTTTCCTGTGTTGGTTTTGCCAGATTTCTTGCACCAAGTGAAATATGCATTTGAATCATAATATATCGTATCAGTTGTCATGTAATTAAAAATAAAGAGATAAGTTAATTTGGAACAATAAAAGAACTTATATTTTAATTTTTATTATCAAATAATTTAATATTTTTAAGAAAATATGACTATTAAATACATTTAACAAAATATTTAAATTACACAAAATAAATTTTAAATATTACCAATATCGTAATATGTTAACTATTTTTATTATTATATTTTTAACTTTATAAATTTGTCATAATTTTAGTTTTTTTTAATTGAAAAATAATTCGAAACGAAGTCAAATTCAAATAGTATTCTGACCATAAGTTATGGACAGATATTATTAATAGATTTTTAAGTGAATTCGTGCAATTAAAAAAAATGAAAGAAATAAATTTTAAATATTTAATTCATGTCATTTTTTTAAAGTTAACTGAGACTTATTTTTTTATTTTAAATAAAATTACGTTAGTGTAACACGATTTACGATTTCATTTAAAAAAAAAAAAAACTAACGCTAATTTAAAGTTCTATGTACCAAACACAAATTCTTATATAATATTAAAATTACGTCAAATTAATTAATACGATCTTATTTTTACAAATTTAAACTTATTTTAAATGTATACAAATTTTGTTATAACAAAAATATGTCATATTTATACAATATAAAACATTTTAAAATTTATTTATTTTGATAATTATTCTTTAAAACTATATCATTTTAATTAGACATGAATAATATAATTTCTTGAAAATTTTATTTTAAAAATCATATTATTGGGAAAAAAGTTCATGCAATGGGCAACCACTCTTGTGTACCAAGTAAACTCAACAGCAAGACAAGACAAAGAGTCAACCATATGACCACCAGACAGACAAAATCACCACACTTCACCTATTTTTTATCATTAAAAATAATTTCGAATAATAAAACAACACATTTTAAATACTTTTTTTTTATTTAACGTGTATATTAGCTTTTTTATTTTCATTTGTTCATTCAATTTGCTTTCCTGAACTATTTTTAATAAGTATAAAATTTGATATTAATTTATCTAGCTTGAGTAGTTCCTAAAATTAAAACCAGTCAAATTAGATGGTTTTAGAGTACCTGTTGGATACGACTTTGCAAATGTGATGCATGCATCCACCAAATAATTCATTAAAGATTATGGAATCTTCTTCATTATTGAAAATTTAAATATTGAAATTCATATTTATGCGTTTTTTAAAAGATTATAACAATATATATTTTAGACATGTTTTATTGTCAGAAAAAGCTATGTCTCTTTGTTGCAATTTTGTTTTCATACTAGGGAGTGAACAAGTTAGATTTCATAGAAATTAGTATGTAAACTCTATAATAATTTTAATTATTTTGTTTTTTATTTCAATTAATTTAAGATTTAGAAAAAATTCCTGTAATATAAAAATTAACCAAACTTAATTTTAGACACACTAATGAATACTTTTTCTGACATTTTTCTGTGGGCGCTAACTTTGTCTTGCGCATCAAGCAAATTGACGAGAAAATAAATATCTACCAGAACTGCAAAACCACTTATTATTGTTTACCAAATGAATAAACTAAGCAATAAATATACAACACCACTACATAAAAAAAAAAAACTGTGCTTGTATAATTAATGTTACAACGAATAATAAATTAAAAATAGATTTTATACAAAATTAAAATCAATGCAAAACATGAATAACGTGATTCATTGATTTTTTATAATAATCATTTTAAAGTTTGAACGTAATTTAATTTTTAAGTTTATTCTCCTCAATGCAAAGCACTTTTGGAAGACATATTCCAAGTTTAGGTTAAAGTTTGTAGATTTAAATTTGAGTTAACAACTGAATTTTCTAAGATAAGAAAGTTTGTTTTCATAGGAATTTTTTTTTTTTTTAAAGTTTTTAAATATGCATGTATACTTTTACAAATGATTAACTATTCCATTTAGACTTAGATACAAGCAAAAGAAAAAGAGATATAGATTGAAATTTAAATTCATTATTCTAATTAATGTTGTTATTAAAAAAATACACATCGTTCTAATGAGTATAAATGGAGATAATTTAAAATAAAGAATGTTAAACAATTGTAACAATGATTCTTAAGCAATAAGAAATTAATTAACTAATTATACTTATAGTTAAGCATAGAGACAGAATATCACCTCTAAGCCCCTGTTTACTTTTATTAATTTAAGAAAAAGCAGAGAATAAGAATCAAACATAAATAAAGTACGAAAAAAAAAAGCATTAAATACTTTCCACAAATATAAAGAGATTTACATAAAAAAATATATAATTCATTATATTTATTGATTACATACTTTAAACATAATCATATAATACTATCCTTTTAATATTTAAATCCTTATTTGCTTCTACATTTTAAGAAAAAAAAAACAAACTTAATAAACAAAAAAGTAATAAATAAAATACATTTCACTTTCTATTCATGTCTAGTATCTTTCTTCTTATTCAAATAATTTTTTTTTTTGCTGTTTTTTTTTTTTTTTTCGTTCTTTCACTCCCAAGCATTGAATCCAACAAACAATAAAGTTGGATTTGTAAGTCAATTGAAACACCTAAGAATGAGTTGTTTGTGAGAAAAGATTCAAATTTTAGTTCACTGTGAAACACGGTGAAAGATTAACCTCTGAATTCATTTACAGTATTCATAAAAGTTTAACTACAGTGAATAATTAAGGTGTGGAAAAAGCGTGATATCACAGGAAGTTGAAGCTTCTTAAACCTAAAAGTGAGTGAGGCTTAGTTGGGGGTTATAAATAAACCCACACACTGCTAAGGCCTCCTCAAACTCGCTATATCTTCTTCCAAACAACTCACTCCAGATCTCAGTCGCATCGCCATCCATGGCCACCATCGTCAGCATCAAGGCCCGTCAGATCTTCGACAGTCGTGGCAATCCAACCGTCGAGGTTCGCTTCTTCATCCTCCTCTTCCGTTTCGATACTTCCAATGTTTCTCTACCGTTTTCACTTTTCCGCTTAACTTTTCTAACCGTTTTCGGTATTTTATTTATGTATTTATTTTCGGATGGATTTTATTTTACAATCTACACAGTTTGTTTGTTTGTGCTTTCCATTTTTTTCATGCCTGAATTTGAATCTGATGAGATAGAACGTTTGGTTTGTTATCGGAAACCTTTCTGATGTGATGGATGATTGCTTTGTTAGGTTGATTTGACATGCTCCGACGGTACTTTTGCTAGAGCTGCTGTTCCAAGTGGTGCATCCACTGGTATAGTTCACTCATTTCTCTCCACTACGATTTGTCACTGCGAAGTTGTTGGTTTCGTTTTCCTGCACAGTTCGCGCTCTGATAAAAAGAACTTTGTGGTTTCATACCGGTTATGATTTCGTAGTGTTTTTGTAACGTTCTTTTTTGAGGCAGCTTCGATTTTTTTTAATTTTTTTTTTCAAATAAATTTGGATAGTTTTTCACATATGTACGGTCCGTGTAGTTTTGGTAGCTTGCATGTTCGAATTAATCGGTGAAGGCTCATTTTTTTTTTTTTTTAATTTAAAGGGATTTACGAGGCACTTGAATTGAGAGATGGCGGATCCGACTACCTCGGAAAGGGTGTATCAAAGGTGAGTCTTGTGTTAGTATACTAGATAGTGTGAAGGGGTTGTCCTGTTAGATTTATCTATTAGTGTGATTTTTACCTGGTTTTTTCTTGCACGTGCAGGCTGTTGACAATGTGAACAGCATTATTGCCCCTGCATTGATTGGCAAGGTTGGTTCAATTTATTTTACAATTTACAATAATGTTGTTTCTAAAGAAACTTTTCCATAAGTTAGGACTTGCCCGCTCATTATGCGGCTAATTATAGTTCAGTTCATACGAACCTGTAACATGGAAGTTCAGTTCTATTGCTACTAAAGGTTATTTAGCTTGATTTAATTTTTATTTTGCTATTTTGTGATGATGAGCAGGACCCAACTCAGCAGACAGCTATTGACAACTTAATGGTTCAACAGCTTGATGGAACTGTTAACGAATGGGGTTGGTGCAAGCAAAAGGTGCTTAGCTGAGTATATTTGGATTTTTTTTTTTTTTTTTTTTTTTTTTTATTTTTTTTTTTTTTTTTCTTTTTTTTTTTTTTTTTTTTTTTTTGGAAATTTTCTTTTTTGTGTTTTTTTTTTTTT
>Ga0099825_1002015_pt1 | contig 26639 bp, 7 predicted proteins | sample SiratroredBW_FD_76838 | JGI IMG/M metagenome (GOLD analysis project Ga0099825, IMG submission 76838) | Root nodule microbial communities of legume samples collected from California, USA - Siratro red BW | ecosystem: Host-associated > Plants > Roots > Nodule | place: USA: California | collected... | reverse complement strand
TATATATATATATATATATATATATATATATATATATATATATATATATATATATATATTATGATTACAAAAACAGAATTATGATGGGACACAAAAAAACTTATCAAAGTATAAGATTTCAAAATAACATCTTGCAAAAAAATTCTCAAGTCGCAATAAAACTGGTGTAAGTATACTGAGAATATATAATTATTAGGTTAAAGTTAAGTATTTTAAATAGTTTTCTTCATTTGTTAAAATTAAATTAAACTTTGGGAAATATATATATACACACACAAAATTATCTAAAAATGAAATTTAACGTTAATTTTAGCAACCAATATTTCTTTGTTATAAAATGAAGATCACCAATAATTTAGTCAAAAATATATTCTCATCATAAAAAAAATCAAATACTCTATGAATTTAGTGACCAACAATGACCTTTACTGGCTAATCTAATGTTTGGATTAAATCTTAGTCACAATTACAATTTGATGCTGTTAAATTTATGATTATATAAGATAAAATTTTATCAAAGTAAAATTTTTGGTAACAACTAACTTGCTACATAAAGATAAATATGTTTGTGATGGAAATAACTCAATCATCAATTAGTGATAAGAGTTCAAATTATAATATAATAATGTCATATGACTATAATACTAGTTCAAACAATTTATTGATTTTTGATAATGATTAATCTGAATTGAAGAACTTGGTTGGTCATATTAAATAATGGATCTCCACTTTGTTTGAGTTTGATATTTGTGAAATTTAAAGAAACTAAAAACTTGAAGGAAGTGGCATAGTGGATTTGTAGTTTGTGGGCCTTGTTGGAAGGGTTCCACATACAAGCCCAGAGAAGTCCATAACATTGAGATACTTTTAGTTACATAATATATATTATTTGAAGATAGTCAAAATATTCAATAAAGACCATGTTTATCAACTAATCCCTTCTAAGAAAATACTAATTTGATAAATATATTCATATAATGGATAAATTTTAGTTTTTACGTTTAAATATTATTTATTTTAATTCTTACAGTTATGTTTGTATTATGTATTAAATGCTAATATATATAAATTAGAATGAGTTAAAATGTAACATTAGTAATTTATAAAAGTATAAATAAAATTAAAACCAGTTAAAAAATGTATATATAAAAGTTCAGATTTGTAACTGTACATGTGGACTAAAACGTATAGGTTAGGAAAATAAAAATAATAATTAAACTCTTATATTTGAAGACGGTGATTATTAATGATTAACACGTGACCAAGATAAAAAAAAAAGTGAAAATTTTGATATTAAATAAGAAATAAAATAAAATTGGAATTGAAAAAAGTAACCTATAAAAAAAGTTACAAATATATTAGAAGTTAAAATTTGGTTTAAATATTTTAATTAAAATATAAATATAACTTAAATTGTGTCAGGTGAAGGTGTTTACTAGTGAAGGTTAGTTTTTGAGTCTCATCCAAGTGGGTCGTGTGGGGCATATTACATTGTATTCATTTTCATTATAAAAAAAATAGTCCATTTAATAATGTATCAATAAAAAAAAAAAAAAGCTCATTCAATAATATAATGAATAAAAAAGAATGAGCTGATTTAATAATACAATAAATCAAAAAATAGCTCTATTAGTAATACCTTTGAACCACTAGAGGAAGAAAATATATTTCCCTATTATCGCTAAATCTTTTAGTTAAATGTTGGGAATATTTAAAATAAGTATTTTCATACACTAAAAATTATAATTTATGATTCTTGTTATAATACATTAATACAAAAAAATTACTATTAATTTTAAATTTACTAGAATTGAAAAAAAAAAGTAATTAATTAGAGTTTGATGTAAATTTTGTTTTTCAAAATATAAAAAGGAATTAAAAATATATTAACACAGTGTTTAATGGAAACCAAGAATTACTACTCAATAGGGCGTGTGGGGCATCATAATGATAAGAGTAAACTTCGGCAGTTACTTTGTGTTCATTGGTGGTAGTGACCAAGAAAATAACTCATTTAATAATATAATTAATAAAATGAAACTTATTTAATAATATAATTAATAAAATGAAACTTATTTAATAATGTAATTAATAAAATGAAATTTATTTAATAATATAATTAATAAAATGAAACTTAATTAATAATATAATTAATAAAATGAAAATTATTTAATAATATAATTAATAAAATGAAACTTATTTGATAATATAATTAATGAATAAAATGACTCTTGTTACCTGACCTCTAGAGTGATGTGGGGCATCAAAAAATAGGGATAACTTATGTTGACCAAAGATAGAGTTAAGGATGATAACGGATATTAATATTTTATTTTTATTTTTAAGTAAAAGTTTATTTTTATTTTAATAGATAATAATTCTTTGTATTATATTATTTTTATTCGATAACGGTGTGTGTATATATATATATAGTCACTTTTTTACTGTTTTTGAATATTTAATTAAATACTTTTTTAGAGAATAGAAATTAAAAAAAATATATTATCAAATATTTAATATAAAAAATATAATTCTTTTAATATCAAATATTAAGAAAAATATTATAATATATAAATAAAAGAATGAAATAACAATTTCATAAAAATAAAATAATTATACAAAAATAAAAATATCAAATATATAATTCAAAAATAAATTATAAAACTAAATATAAAAAAATATAAATTTTGTAAGTTATACTTAATAAATTTTAAAAAAATTAAAATAACGATGAGGATAAGTATGAAAATGAAAACAATATAAATATATACATACTTATTCTCATTTTCATACATACCTAATTTAAATAATTAGGTATTATTTATATTCTTACTCGAATTCAATTAATATGAGAATTTTTAGTTAAAATTATAATAGATTCAGACATTATTTATAAAAACAAATTCATTTCCCATCTCTAAATATGTGACTAAAAACTTATCTCATTTAATAATATAATTGAAAAAAATTATTTAATAATATAATAAATAAAGAAGTAGCTTAAAAAAAAAAAAGAAAGCGAATATATATATATATATATATATAATTAATTTAAGATTAAAAATAAAACGAAACTTTCTTCGTATATTTGTTTTCTTTTGGCAACGGTACAAAGATTTGAAAAGAAAGCGACGCTATAATTAATTTTTATTTTTTTATATTTATTAATATTAATATTTATGTTTATAATAAAATAAAATAAATATAATAGTTATGTAATATAATATAATATAATGAAAACAATAATAATAATAATAATTAATTAATTATTTTATTAAATAATAATAAAATTAATAAAATTATAAAATAGTAATAAAAATAATACTAATAATATTAATGCTACAAACTAAAAATAATAATATTATTATAGATAATATTTTTAATAATAAAAATGATAAAATTAAATTTTTTAATAAAATTAAAATAATTTTTTAAAATAATAATAATAATAATAAAAATGATAATAATAAAATTAAAATTTATAATAAAATCAAAATAAATTTTTAAAATAATAATAATATATTAACAATAATAATTTTATTTTATTTTATCCATCACATCAATTATAAATTTTTATAAACTTTCTTTTCACTTCTTATTATTTTTTTAATCCAAACACATATACTTTCTTTTCATTTTTTATTATTTTTTTAATCCAAACACATATACTTTGTACTCACTTTTACTTCATGGTTTTTTTCAAAAGAAAAAAATATGAAGAATAAATTTCACTAACTTATGATATATTTAAATATATTAAATTGAAATTAATTTTATATTAAATGATATATTTTTTTAATGTTTTATTTAGTAAGAGAAATCAAATTTGTTAAAATTTATTTTGTTTATTTGAACAAAGTATTTCAATTAGTATTAAATTAAAAGTTAAATATTAAACAATTATTAGTAATTTAAAAAATTGATGAATTTTTAGTTAATATTGATTGCCATTATTTTTCGACTAAAGTTCATTTAATATTTGTTCAAGGGATGAAGGTCTTTACTATTTTGATGTCATTAATAAATATTTAAGCTCATATATATTGAGATTATTTTTGTAATATTGTTAGTTGAATTTTTTTTTCTCTCATTCGTTAAAAAAAGTTCAATTAATATTAATAAAAATATTTAATTAATGTTTGCTAAAAATTTTCTTAATCAAACAATAAAAATAAATTTTTTAAAAATTATCAATAAATAATACCACCAATATTGATTATAACAAAATAAGTATTACAAATATAAAAAAAAAACTATGAAAGACACTGATATAAAACATTTAATTCACATATGTCAAAAAATATTGTTTTGATATTGATCGACAAAAGTCAATAATATCAAACGAAAAATAATATTAGTGTGTACCAATTAAAAAAGTAATTCTAATAATTTAATTAGAAAAATAGTTTTTACCAACATAAAAAAAAAGTTATAGTTTACGTCAACTCAAAAATAATTATCTCAACAATATTTCAATAATCAAATTAATAAATCTAAAAAATAATTAAGTTGAAAAAAAAATGAAAAAAAGTTAGATGAATTTGACAATATAAAGAATATAAAATTCTTACCTTTTAAATAGAATTAGATAAATTAAATACCTTAATTATTCTTGTGATATTTTGGAATTTTAATTTCATTTATAATTTCTTACCTAAATAATATAATTTTTATAAAATATTTTACATTTTTTATAAAAAGTAATTATTTTTTAATTTTTTTTCTATTCAAGCATACTATTAATTTTGTTCCCATATTTTTTTTAAATTCTAAAGCAATTAAAAAAATGTATATATAAAAGTCCGGATTTGTAACCACACACGTGGACTAAAATGTACAAGTTAGGAAAATACAAAATAATAATTAAACTCTTGTATTCTAAAATGTGACTAAGATAAAAAAAAATTAATGTACATTTTGATATTAAGAGAAATTAAATTAACTTTAATTAAATTGCAAGTGAAAAAGAGGTATAACTTATAAAAAAGGTAACAAATATATTAGAAATTAGAAATTTTTTTAAATATTTTAATTAAAATATAAATATAACTTAATTTGTATCGGATGAATGTAATTACCAGTGAAGGTAATTACCAGTGAAGGTTAGTTTTTGAGTCTCATCGAAGTGGGGTGGTGTGGGGCATATTACATTGTATTCATTTTCATTATAGAAAATAGCCCAACTAATATTGTATTAATTAAAAAAAGCTCATTTAATAATATAAAAAAGTCATTTTTATTAATTTTGTTCCAATAAAATAAATTTAAAAAAGTATAAACAATTTAAATTTCTTCACAAATTTATATTTTATTTATTTAGATAGTTTTTGAGTAACTAAGTTGGATTTTTGTTGAATTATTTTAAGTAACCTAAAGCAAGATGATGTTGGTTATAAATAGAGAGAGTGCTCTTGAGTATAAACACATCAATTTTGAGGTTATAGAAACTATTATGATCCAGATATGGTCATAGGAGGTGGAATAAACTTTTGTAGAGTAGGAGCTCTTTGGTCAAAGGAGAAGAGTTTTCTCTAAAGCTTCTTTGGATAGATGATCTAGTTATGTTTCACTCACATTCAAATCATTATTTGTGCATAAATTTTTTTACTGTTATTGGTTTAAACTTGATTCTAGCAAAATCTGAAACACTGTATTATTATACTCAAAAGAAATTTTTTGGGCAATTTTCATTAAACATGTTCTATACTTTGTCATGTTAACTAGTGAAGCAGGGCATGGTAGAGAAAATTCAAAGATTCATGCTTCACATTTTCCAATTCAAACATTTAAAATTGTCTAGAATTCAACATTAGGCAAATCAACGAACACAGTTGCAAATGATACCATCTATTTGACAAAAGTTCAAAAAGGATTTTACTCTTGTACGCATACTTTAACAAAAGAGAATTATAAATGCATTATACTTAGAGTTCAAGATCTAACTTAGGCAGTTGATCATCATACCAAGGAACGTCTGGAGGAGTCTCCTCTGGTTGGCCTGTGGGGGCAGTTCCTCCCCCACAAAAGTTTATTCCATCTCCTAAGGCCATTTGTGGAGATGAAATTGAAGTTGGTTGTTGTGGAGGAGCTGGTACGAGAGGGTTCACTTGACTAAGTGCCTGCATCTGCAAGTCAGGGAAACCTTGAGTTGTCGGTGGAGGCAATGCTGCAGCTTGGTTCATGACTTGTTCAAAACTTGCATTCATTGGCCATGTGTCATTGATGAAGTCTTCAGACTCCATCATGGCTTGGAAGTCCATTGCCTGATGTGAGGTGCCTAAACCATACAATGCATTGTTTGAGTCATTGCCAAAATTTGTATCCGGGGAAGGAAAAGTAATTGACCTTCCTGAGAGGTTCATACATGGAACTGACTCTCCTTGTATTGGTTGATACACATGAGAAAGCATTGAGGGATTGAGGCTAGACATGGTATCTGCTGGCCATGGCTGATGACAGTCTTGCATAAGAGGTACCTCTGCAAGGTTGTTACTAGGCCTTGCATACATTGAGTCTCTTGCCTCTGGCTGAGGCTTGAGACGCAAATCTGCAAGATTAATAATGTCATCTGGCCTTGGCTGGCGCACATGAGATGCCTGACTGATGTTTTGGCTTGATATATAAGAAGTTGAATTTTCTTGCATTGATTGGTACAGAGGGAGGTTATTGCTAGACAAAGTCCTGGTGTTTTCTATCCCTGGTTGTTGCATCATTGGTAACCCCCTAAGGGTATTTCCACTACTTAATGATGTGAATCTCGTTGGCCTTGGTTGAGGCCCTGAAATCACGCGTGTTGGATGAACAATGGGAGGTAAATTCCTGGAGCTTCCAGTGGCAAACAAACTGCTGGAGCTTCCTCCAGGAAACATGTTTGGCATGTTAGTGGAAGTATTCCACTGCATTGTATTATTACTGCTGCTGCTGTAGTTAACTCCTAATCTGTGTCTGTTATAATTCTCTTGAACAGGTCCAAGAAGAGAAGACACATTCTCAACTGGGGCAACCATTTTTCCCTTTGCTAGAGTCCTAGCATCCATAGTTTCATTTGCACTGGAGCTCCCCCCTTGGCCATTCTCAAAAAAGATGTTGCTCAAAAGAGCAGCAGCACAAGCATGCCAATTTTCATTTGTAATGGTCTTGTTTCTCTGATGAGCTCTATCCCCTATGAGAACTCCACCAACATTATTGGTGTTGACAGTTATGTTTTCCCGAGCTGCAGTACAAGGAATAGTGAGTGGCCTATTGAGTAACGGAAAGGAAAGAGGAAGGCTCTGAGCATTGAAAGGGATTGGATTTGTTGGTGCTCTTGGAGTTGGCTGGTGCATGCTCTGAGTTCCTGAGACATTTTTACTGATATTGAGTGGCTGGTCCTGAAGTGCTGCTAGTTTCTTAGCTGCAACCTTTTCAGCAACTGGTCCCAAGCCCTTCACAAACCTTAGAAGGCTTTCTTTGTAGTTAAATGCATTTTCATTCAACTGCAATACCAAAATGCACTAGTACTTTATTCCACATTCATTATGTGTTATACTATTAGTTTGTATGGTTGTTTTGAAATCACTAACTTATATAGTGCATGTTCCGGAGAAAATAGAACTTACTTGAATGTTAGGCTTATTAGTATTATCTAGGATATCAGAAAACAAAGGGTTACTTGGAGGCCAATACAAGTCTCTTTTCTGTGCTCCAGTAGAATTTGTGCTCTCTGTATCAAAAGGGAAACACAATTAGTTGTTCTTATTCGTTCAAACAAATAAAAGAGAGAATAAAATAAAAAGTTAAATAGTTATGCTTTACAATATTTTATCATTGGCATAATGAATAAAATGACAACTAGTACTACATGAAGGCAAGTAACAAGTTTTTCTAAGATGGAGACACAAAACATAATGGTTAATGGCTAAGATTATACAAATGTTGAATGAAGAACATGTTTTCATACCACTTTGTTTAGAAGCAACCCTCCTTTTAGTTTTTTGTTGCCCTTTTTGTGCCTTTCTATTTGGTCGTTTCTGACGTTGTGAAAATCCTGGGGGAGGATGTTCAACACTTAGAGCCTCAAAAGTCCACTTAGCATATCTATTGATATCTTCTGCCTGAAAGAAATTAAGTTGAAGAAATATTATTCAAAATTTTACTGGAAATAAGCTTGAATAACTTGAACCTTCCTATTTTATTTGGTCATACCACTTCATAGTATTTTGATTCTTCAGGATAAGCACTAGTTGCATTGGAGCATATTAGAAATATGTCACGCTGCACATCATTGAAATAGAATGAAACGTAAGTTTGTTTGAAAAGGAAAATGTTCCACAACTGGATACTAAATAAAGTAGTGAGATATATTTAAAGAGAGATTAATCATATTATTCTAACAATTGGTGAATGTTATCTCTGTTACAAATTCTTATTATTTCTATACATGTCAAACTTTTTTTATTTGTTTCTCCTATGTGTGTAGTGAGTTCTTTTTCAATTTGATCCTAGTGTAGGTACAAAAGTGAAATTAAATTAATCATGTTTACGCTTATAAGAATCTATTTGAAAGGTAAAACTGAAAGTTCATGGCATATGTAAAAACTAAATGAAAATAATAAAAAATAAAGAGAAGAAGTTGGTAAGAAATAAAGATAAATAAGAAAAGAAAAAAAATATAAATGTACATAATAATAATTCTAAAAATAAGTTAAGTGTTATGATTTCAAACCTTGAATTGTTCAAGGTCTGTGTACATGTCCTCATGAAGTTTGGCCCTCATGGTAGCAAAATCCATTGGTTGCTTAACAACTTCATAGTAGTTCTCCACCTTTCAAAGTTATTATTCAACATACAAAGCTCAATGGTCATATAGACAAAGAGGTAATTCATTAGATTTTCAAATTAAAGATAAACAACTAACCATGTTAGGATTAACTGGTTCAGCAAATAGTTCATGATGGTCTTTCCTGCACATTTGAACAATGTTATAATTCTTTAGACAAGGATATTTTCTTGTAAGATATTTATAATTTAACATTTTATGAATATTTAAAAACTTCATGAACTAATAGTTGGTTTTCACCTTTGCAAAAAGTCGATAATTATCTCAAGGATGTTCTTTAGTGGCATGCCACTTAAAGATGAGTCTGCATCTGAAAATCACAATAATTATTATTATTATAAGCACAAGATTTGATAGTTGCAATTGCGAAATCTACTTGTTTTTCCTTCTTCAGATTAGTCATGGACATACCATTTGTTCCTGAAGAACTTGCTTCTTGTGATTGTCTTGCTATTTCCTGTATTGACTTTGATGTAGCAAAATAGTAGAAAAAAAGTGAATAAATAGAGAAAATTTAGAGCATGTGGTTGTATCAAATATTCATTGTACACACAAATAAAATTCTTCGAGTTAGTCACGAAAAAAAGTACAAAAAAAAAAAAAACAGCACAAAAAAAATATAATACATTTCGTAGTAAATCCATTGAACTTCATTAAAGTTGCTAAGATAATTTTCCCTTCACATTGTTCAACTATCATGTGCTTAGATTTAAAAAAAAATGTTATATCTCAATTTTGTAAGTCCTTTCATTAATAAAAAAGTTATTTAAGTTAGGCAAATAGTCTTCTAATACGCATATTCATTCAAGAAATGAAAGTTATGACATATATAATTTGCTTTAATAAGACATAAAAAGAAAAGATACACACCTTGATTGAAGAAATTAATTGACAAAATTCTTTGTTCTTGGGTGCCTTCTTTGTTGAACCCTTCTCATTATTAAAGTCCAATACTTCCATTGTTGCTTTTCCTTTTCCTTTTCCTTTGCTTTTGACATCATGGTTGACTGGTTCGTTCTGCCTTTCCAAAGCTATGGCTAGATTTCTCTCTTTTTCCATTTGTTTCTTCTCTTCCAAAGCAACAATTCTTCTACTTCTTCTTCTATCCATGTATTCAGAATCCTCTTGAAATCTTGTGTGTTTCTTTTTAGAACCTGTAATTTTAATATAAAAAAGTATTTTATCTTTGATTTTATTGCAGTATATGCATTTAGCCTCTCTTTACTTTTGCTTTACTTTGAAATTAACTTATATAATCATGTTTTATAATGAATAAGTTATATGTTTATCCTTTCTTTACATAAATGATTAAAACTACATACATTATACATGCTAAAGAAAGAAAGAAAATATAAAAATGATAAATAATACGACGTGATATGAAGAACAATAGAGAAAAATGGTAAACATTAATAATTTATTTACTATGTTCATATATCATTATTTATCTTAATACAATCACTAATTTTAGTGAAAAGTTATATAAATTCAAATTAAAAGCGACATTTCAAGTATAAAAATATATGTGAATTTTAATATCATACTAATGTACATAAATAAGATGTAGATAATAATAAATATGTTATATAATTAATTTTGGTATTCATAATCTGTGTTTACATTAAATTCACTCAAAATATTTGATTTTATTAAAGAAAATTCAACCAATAAATATGCATCCATTATTCATGATACACATTAGAAAGAAATGAAAAGATTGAAAAAGAAAATAATGTTTATTAATTATTAGTTGCATATGCATAATGAGACTAAGAGTTTTATAAATAAAAAGATATGATTAACATATACATATATAAATCAAGTTAAAACTCACTCTTATGATTATTTGTAAGATAAAGTTTGTACTTTATTTATTTACCATAATTGAGATATATTTATAGTTAATAGAAGATTTTGAGCACACATCCTTACGTTAAATGTACTCTAATTGACTCAACCTTTTTTATGCTTCAATTTTTTTCTTTTATATTTTTTTCACAAAAAAAATATCATAATAAATTCAGTCTTTAACTAAGATTTTGAATTGTTGTCCTAAGTTCAATTTGATTATGGAAAAGATGATAAAAAAACCTTTAATCATGGTCATCAGATAAATCATCCATGTAATATATATATATATAAAAGAATTTCAGATATTTGATATTTTTTTTTTTTTAATCAGATCAACTAAAAATGAAACATCTCAATCAAAAATAAAAATATATTTTTATTTAAAAAATAAGATGTAAATGACAAAAAATATGTTATATAATTAATTTTAATACACATACCTTATAATAATGCTAACTAATGAGAATTCAACCAATCAACATGCATTTTTTGTTTATACAAATTTAAAAGAAATGAAAAGATTTAAAAAATAAAATGTTATTTATTTTTAAAAAAACTAAAAAAGAAATAATGGCAATTAGGTTATAGTTGATGTATGTCAACATACAAAAATATGTATCTTATCAATATACGCGTACGCGGCGCGCGTGTGCGTGTAACTTAAGTTACTAAATATATTTTATTGTACTAATGAAGACCCAAATATTTTATACAAAAAAGTTATGACTAATAAATAAATGTATAAAACAACTTAACATCAGATCTCCAACACACACCTCAAGAAGAAAAGAATGTCTATATACTCTAATTGACCCAGTCCCTTTGTTTGAAGAAACCCTCCACTTCATTTGATATTTTTTTCACACAAAAGCAAACATGAGATAATAAATTTAGTTTTTCATTACGATTTTGAATAGTTGTCTTGAATTCAAGTTGATTACATTTCAACCATTTTTCGGAAAAAATGGATAAAAAAAATTCCCAATCATGATCTTTACGAGATCAGATCATCCATATAACAAACAAAAAAGAAACTCTGAATATTTGATATTTTTTCATTGAATGAGATCTTAATTCTAATGATGATTTTATTAGATATATCTCTTTGCAAGATCTAACGCACAAGTTGAATTCAGAACATCTAAAATATAAATAAAAAAGGAAATTCAATAACAAATAACATGATATAAAATTGTTAGAGTAAACAAATATATAAAAGAATATTTTTAGAAAATGACTAAAAACCATACCCATTTTATCTGATACCATTGTCAACCTGAATAAAAAAATTCATACAAGAAAAATCATTACCATATCATAACAAAGAATAACACTAATTTTCAAGTCAAGGTGAAAATTAAAAAATTAATAAAGCCACCACTTACCAAAGAGAGTAAGAAGAAGAACCTATTCTTTTGAAAGCTTGAATGTTCTAAGTTTTACAAATCTCTACTTTTCCTCAGCATGCAATATTCAATTGATCAGATGTGAGCCTTGAGATAGAATGAAGTGATTTATATGTGATTAAAATGACTGGAAGTTAGTACCATTGTCGGTCATAGGCTCAGTAATAATAAAACGTAATTTGACAGCTGATTAATGATTAAATTTTCCATTCTAAGATATATAAAAAGTTTACATATTAAAATTCAATTTATTTTAACAAAATAATAAAATATTAAATGAAAAATATTTTGTTTTATTTTTTAAATTAAAAAGTTCTTACATCACAACAAAGTGGCGTGGTTCAACTATTAATAAGTGATTGTTAACTTAAATTTAAGTAATTCAAGTAAATTTCTTCATTTTATTTTATTTTATATATTGGACAAGTTCTCACTACTAAAATTAGTTAAACATAAAATTTAACAAATGTTGATATTAGCAACTAATATTTTTTTATTATAAAATATTCAGTAAAAAAATATTTTGTCATAAGAGAAAAAAAAAAGGCTCAAATAATCTATGGATTTAACAATCAACGATATTTTGTAGCCTTAATCAAATCGGTGTTTGAACCAAATTTTAGTTACTGTTACAATTTCAATATTGTTGAATATGTAACAATATTATATAAAATTTTATACTAGTGAGAACATTCTTATAATAACTATTTTGTTATAGAAAAATATATTTATTTGTGATTAAACTTTTATTAAAACTTATATTAAATATAAAGTCATCATATAAAATTTATTAAAAATGAAAAAACAAATATGGAAAATTAGATAAAATCTATGAAAAAAAAAGAAATAAAGCAAACCACCAAATAAATTTACAAGGATATTATAAAAAAGTAAAATAACAAAACTAAAGAAAACCAAGAGTCAAAAGAGATTTATCCATTATCTTAAAAAATAAAGTAACAAAGGAAAGAAAACAAAAATTAAGGTACACAAACTCTTTCATTATTATTTTTTTTTAGTACCCACTTTAACATATTTTTTAGAAGTTTTAGAAGCATTCTTCCTTGCTCTCCAAGTTTCTAAAAATTTGAACACATTCTTCTAACTCATGTGAATCACTAAAGAAGCCTTGTTCCACCCGATTGGCCTTGTACTTAGAAGCTAACTTACATTTCTCCTCAAACTTAGAAGAAAAAGACTGAGTAACCTACACCCTCTAGCATTAGGTTGCATCCCCGCAAGACATGAACCAACACCAATTAGTGCAAACCAAAAGAGCTAAAATGAAATCCCTGGACTTCCAAATCAACAGTCACCATAGTATCAAACTTAACCCTAGTAAAACCATGATTATCAAAGTCTGAGTTAGAAGTCTCTTCCTTCAATATATATATCCATCTCTTAGAAACCAAACTCTACATACTAGCACCCTGTAAGGAAATCTCTTCAAAAACAACAAGTTTATAACTATTATTATATGTCCCTAAAACAACGACAACGAGAGCAACCAAGGACAGATAGAATCTAAAATATTCACATATTCATGTTTATCATAGAAGAAGTTTTCATTCAGAACAGATAATTTAAGAAAGATAATTTGAAAAGGTTGTTCCCTTAGCCTTCAAATAATCTCACATCGCTTAAGAGTCGAGACCAAGGTCAGTTTAAATACACATTCCTCCCTTAACCCCGTGAGGTTCCTTTTAAGCTTAAAATCATGACAGAGCTCCAAGCTCCAAAGTAGACAATATCTCGGCTATGGTGATTGACCTAGCGATGTTATGTCAACGGACTTAAGGTCGGACAACTTCATTTTATTATATTATTTTCCATTGAACTATATATTATCTATTTATACTTTTATATGATATTGTTAATTTTGACTGATTGTGCAATAAAAGTCATATACCTAGGTTGCTTAATTAATGCAAACAACAAAAAAGTATTTTTTTTTTTAAAATTAGAATACAACAATAGTTTTAATTATAACGGTCTTTGTATGTGGACTTACAATGATGATTTTATTTAATCATTATTATTGTAGATCCACATACAATGATGATTTTATACTTAACCATTGTTATATGTGCTTGCTATGATGATAGTTTCAACTATCGTCAATGATAACTCGATCAATAACAAATTGAAAACTATCATCAAAATTTATTAAAAATCGTCGTTAAAGATGTCTTTTACAAAAGTGTTTGATATGATGACAGTTTCAACTATCGTAAATAATAACTAGATCAATGATAAATTGAAAACTATCGTTAAATTTATTAAAAATCGTCGTTAAAAACACATTTTACAGTAGTGTTTACATATTAACTTGGAAGCAAAATTTTCACTCAATCACCCATATTCACACTCAAGTGAGAATCGGTTGAAAGACTATTATAAAGATCATTGTTGTTGATTAAAAAGAAATTAATTCATTCTATTTTCTCTCCATTATTCTTAGTATAGTTTTTAAGTTAATTGGAAAGTGCATCTGTGACTCTTTTCTTAAGGGACATAGCAAACAACTTATAAAATACTCTTATATATACTTTGGTGATTTTTGTTTTTAATAAATTATCACAAGTCATTATTTTGTAATTAAATGTATTCTCTTGAGTTATTTTTAATTTTAGTATATTCTCTTCTTGATAATATAATTTGCTTTGGATGTATATTTTCGTGATAAATTCATGATTGTTTGTTGAATTCAAATTCTAAAAAATATTCCAAAAATATTTTTAGAATTAGATTTGATTAAGATTACTTTAATATACTAAATCACTAGGAACAGTACCTGATATATTGATTTGTTATATTCGTAATACTTGAATTATAAAATAAATACATGATAGCTACAAATTTTAGTGAGAGATATGCGAAGTGATTTCTGAAATTGCACACGATTAAATTTATTCAATCTATTAAAATTCTATGAATTAATTTTAATGTATTAATTTATAACACTGAAGCTTAATACAAGAAGAATATGTATTTGATACTTAAAAATCAAGATTTAATAAATATGCTTATGATTATAAATAAGAAATTGTTATAATAATATTTCTGAATCGTGTTGCGATAATATTAAAATTGAGAAAACATTAGATCTATTAATATGATGAGTTAAGGTGAACTATTTTCAATTAGTTCATTTTTGTTAATTTATTCTTGATCATAATCATTATAATTTACTTATATAACTATTAAATTGAAAATTTTACAAGGGATAGAAATTAACTAATAACTATTTCAAAAAACTGATAAGTCTTCTTCACTCTTGTAAAAACTATAATAAAATCTGATCACGCTTGTTAAGTGAAAAAATAGTTATATGAAAAAATTCAATGAGTAAAAAAAATTTCACTTTATCATTTTGATCTCAATTGTAAAATTAATAGATTTAAAATAAACAGTTCTGATTGCGTATACTCTAAGCACTTACAAGTAGATACGTTTCATAAAAAAAAATGTTTTAGAAAGTTTTTCAGTGTTCTAATTTTTTAGGGGAAGTTTAATTTGGAATTTTGAAGTTTCATTACAGCTATACTTTGTCTGGTATAGCAGCTGGAAATATTAATGGCATTCTAGATTATTCATTAATAACTTTAACATAAAACGTGTGTATTTATTGAATTTATGCCAAGCATGGCTCTTGTTCCACTAAAAGTATTTATTATTTATTAATCAACTTCAACCTTTTCTAAACCTACGTTATGCAGAAATTAAGGTGATATTTATTATACAGTTCAGCTTTTGAATATATTTGAATTGGGTAGTGCGGAAATTTCGTGAAACCAGCTGTGAGTTTACCGTTACGTTGAAACAATGGGCAAGAATGGGTAACCGTTTGAACAGGTCTGCTTAAACTTTCCAGCTGGGAAAGAAGATAATTTTTCTTATATTTTATCAAACATTTAATAATTTATTTAATGTCATAATTATAAATTGATTTTAATATTAAAGATATATTTAAAAAACTAACTCATACATTAATTAATAACAAATAAGTTAACTAGTAACTCATAAGCCAGCTAATATTTAAGTAATAATACTTGGGAAATGTAAAATGATATAAAAAATATATAACTATGTAAATTTTATTATTTTATATTTTTAAATAAAAAATATGCTATTATTTAATTATAATTAGAATTGTTTAAATAACTTAATTTTTATGAGTATTAATTAAATTAATTTTTTATTTATTTTTTAAAAGTTTAATTTTTTTAATTTATTTTCTATAATTTTTATGGAATATAATGTTTATACAATACTATATAATGAAATATTTATTACTTTAATATTTTATATTTTTTTAATTTAAACTGCATACAAAATTCAATAATTAATTGTGTATGTAAAATTAAAATAATGATGAATAAAATGAAATTAATACTAAGAAAAAATATATTAAAATATTAGATATATTAACGAAAAAGTTAGTAATTTTAATTACAATAGTATATTTTTTCGTACTTTTAAACTTTTAAATTTTAGTTATATGTAATTTTAGTTATGCAAGTTTCATGTATTTGACTATTTTTAATTAAGTTTTTATTATAAGTTTTTCTTTTATTTTTCATTGATTAAAGTGACGAAGTTATTAGTTTGTATGATTATATCAAGTTAATTAGAATTGAGATTATAATTAGAATGGGAAGAATTCACAAAATTGTAAATGATGATATGGATTGAATTGTGGATTTACTCTTTATATATATATATATAAAGTATTTTTCAGTAAATAATATAAATAAATAAAAATATTTAAAAGATATTTGAAGAAGTAAAAGAAATAAGAAATGCATATTAAAATTTTCTTAATTTAATTTAATTTTAATTAAGATTGAAACTAATTTAATTCACTCAAATGAAGGTGAAACTCTTAATTTTTAATTGAGTTTGAAATTTATTTTAAATTCTAATTACATGGTGTTATTGACGATTTGTATAATCTTAGTGTTGTTTCATGATCTTATGTTAAATTTGAATAAAAAATAATATATACAATCTTATTATTAAAATATCAGTTGTAATTATCTTAGTTATCTTTGTCTTCCCATACAAAATAAAAAATGAATTAATTAGGTTTTAAGTCTCTTATAAATTAAGTATTTGTTAAAAAGTTTCATTATATTAAGTGCTTGTGATTTTTATATTTTTAAGTGGTCTCTGTTGTCAATTGGGACAACATCATTATTTGATATTTCAATCTCAAATAGAACACCATAAACTTCTGGCAATAAGAAAAAATAAAGTTATAAAACCTAATGATATTTAAAAATAACACATTTTCAATGTATAAATTAAATACTAAAATAAAATTCAAATCAATCATATAGATATATGAAACAAAGATATTTTATAAAAATAATTATGGTTTCAAAACTTATATTTTTTTAATTGTTCAATATCGTAGTGTTATGTTGCAAAATCAAATCGTCACATCAATCTAAATAATGGCAGGAACTTAATTAAAAAAATATAATAATTTTAATTTAGATACTTAATAAAATCAAAATGTTCAATAGAAATTTAAGTAAAAATACTCTAATTCTAATTTTATTAGAGACTTTAAACTCAATTAATTTGGTTTTCATAGAGACACATAAAGAATAACAATGCAAAGTATCAAGCAAATCACCCCAACTAATAACAAAATTAAATAGTAGAAACTCAATTAAAAGTATAAAAGATTTACTTACTGTAACAAAAAAAAATTAATAGAAAATTAATAAAAAATATCTAAATTTATGAATATCTTAAAACTTAAATAAAATATACTTTTTATTATTATTTTGAAAATGACATAGCAAGAATAAGAAAAAATATAACATTTATGACTTTTTTCGCATTATTGAAAATGGTTGCAACGGTTCATTGTCAGTTTGTAGTGATTCAATATTATTTTTTATAATGTATAAGATGAGGTCAATAAATTATACACTGATTAATATGATTTGCTCATAAGTTATTTTGGGGCACAGAAAAATGTTTAATAAAATATTTTAAAGTAACTTCTGTTAAAAGTTTATAACTTACAAACTATTTCAATTAACTTGTAACTTATAACTATTTTAATTAGCTTGTAACTTGTAACTTATAACTTATATCTTACTTAATGTTTTTATTAGTATTTTTATATTTGAATATATATATATATATATATATATATATATATTAAATACTTTTATTTATTATTACTTGTTTTCATTATTAGTTTCAGTTATTAATTATTTATTTTAATTATTATACTACGTTAACTATTTATTGATTACCTTTTTATTTTTTTATTTAGTTTAAATTGAAAAGAAAAAGTTAACATTACAAATTTAAATAACTAATATTTTACGTTATAAGCAAATTACATACAATTAAAATTAGAATTGTAAAAAAAATTAATGTAACATTCGTTTAAACTTAGAAATAAAAAAGCTAAAAATAAATAAAAATCAAATGTAATTAATATCCATTAGATCAATTTAGTTTAAATGAAAAAACTTGTTTAAATAAAAAATCATATAAAACTTTTAAAACATAAATGGAGACACTAAAACTTTTAAAATATAAAATTATATTAACTTAATAATATAGTTGTATAAAAATAGAAATTTTATTTATATAAATATTTTTTATAAAAAAATCCAAAGAAAATTTGAGGATGTATCAATCCTTATATAAAATAAACTCCAACCCAAGTTTTATTGAAATTTATATATTAAATACGTAATAAAAAAATCTGTAAGTATTATATATAGATTTAAATTCGAATTTTTTCGTAAATAAAATCTGTTGATAAAATTTATAGATAAAAGAAATAGATCCATAAATAAAATTTCTATATAATATTAAATTTATCTATATATAAAAATTTGTATTAATAATTTATAGATAAATTAAAAATTTCTTGTAGTATTTTTTTCCTTTAGAGTATAGATGAGAAGCTCATCGAGTAAATTTTTTTTTCTTAAAAATCATGTTTTATGCTACACCAAGTTCATTTTTTTCTGTATAATATTCTTTGTATAATATTCTTTTAAATTTTTTTAATGTAGGTTTTGAATTGGCAAATTTGATAAGATAAATAGATAATGTTGTGTTTCCTAATTTTTTTTTAATGTAGGTTTTGAATTGGCAAATTTTTTTTCATAATGACTAGCATTGTATGATTTTTTTTCTCGAATATGCGTGTATTATATTTAGTGAATCCAACTATTTTTTTTAATTGACAACAAATAATTTGATGTATTTAATTCTCAATTAAAATTTGCATTTTGATAATTTTTATTTTAAATGATTTTTCAGTTAATTTATGAGATTGAATTTGTTTTAAAGAACCAAAAGTTAAAAGAGAAAGTGAAATTATTTTTTATCCTCCAAACATACACTAATTTCAAAACAATATTTTAATAGCAATGTTGTTATTTGAGTATACTTTCTTGATATAAATGTACCTTTATTTGTTCAATCAATTTGTCTGCAATGTGTTCCCTATGCATGTTAATGCTAAGTATGTGTGAAATAAATACTGATTATTTAAAACAGTCCTATATATATATTAAGATATTTTGGTAAAATATATTATTCCAATAAAAATCTTTACCTTCAATCTATTTTATAAATGAATGATAAAAAATAAAAAACATAATTTCAAATTTTAATTTTAATATTATTACAAAAAATCATATATTAGAGTTAAGGTAGTATTATTTTCATAGATAAAGCGGATATTCTTTAAAAAAAATGTTAATGGATGAATTTAGTACATCTTCGTCAAATAGATTATGAATGGTTCAAAATATTTGTCACATTAAAATGAATTATTTTATTCTGATTAAGATGGATTAAATCTGACTTGGCTCATTCGTTTTGATTGAATCCAAAATTTTTCGTTATGAAAAAATGAATCTTATGCAGAATTAGAACTTCAACTATACATAAAATTTATTTTTTAACTTTTGAAATATTATTCTCAAGCATAACAAAATTTTCTGACGTTAAATTTTAAACCCTAAATTCTTGCAAATTTTAGAACAGTACCAAGAAACCAAATAAAAAAAGAACTCCTGAAAGTTGCATCCAACATGTTCCATATTTTTTCTCAACAAGAAGTCAATTTGGAAATGGCAGAAAAAGAAAAAGAAAATCAAAGCTAGTTCAAAATTTACAACGCTGTCATACTTGAACAAACCAGTACTACAAAAGCACCAAAGATATGTCACATGTTGTATTGTAACAAACCAATACTATGAATCGAATCCTTCAAAGTCTCCACACTTAGAGATGAAGATCTAAGTTAACTTGTTCACCATTAGTATCCCTAAGAACTTCTGGAGAAGCCTCTTGTACAGATGATGGTGCTGATAATGAAGTTGGTACCTGTAGAGGAACCGGTTCCTGCCTTAACTGCATTTGCATGTTAGGTAAACTCTGAGTTGCTAGTGGAGTGCATGGTGCAGTTTGGTGCATGACCTGTCCAAGATTTGCCTGCATGGTGTAACTGCTGTTGTTGAAGTCTGGTGAGTTCAACAAGGCTTGATATGAGAACCCTAAACCATGCAATGAAGTGTTTGAATGCTTAGAAAGTTGGCACCAAGAAGGAGAAGGCAAAAAGTAGTTAACCTTGCGAGGTTCTTACCTGGAACTGAGGCTCCTTGCATTGGTTGAGGCCAAGGGCTTACCCTTGAGGGGATCATGCTAAACATGGCGTTTGTTTTCCATGGCTGATTCACGAGAGACATTTCTGCAAGATTGTGTGTAGGCATGTCATACATGGAGGCTCTTGGCCTTGGCTGATTCACAAGAGATGACTCAATGATGTTGCTTCTCATGCAAGACATGGTGTCTTGTAACCATGTGCTTGGCATGAGTGGTTGCCCCGAAATGCTGTTTCTATTGGCTGGTAACCCTGAGATTATGCTTGTTGGATGCTGAGGGGCAAACACATTGTTGGTGCTGTTGCTGGTGCTGCTTCCATTGGCTAACAGGTATGGAATACCAGTTGAAGTATTCCACTCTTGAATAGGTCCAGCAGAAGAAGAAGCATTCTCAACCAGGGAATGTAGGTTGCCATTTGAGATGCCCCTAAAGTTCCAGGTTTTATTATTGATGTTGTTGTTCTGAGTTGCAGAACCAGGAATAGTAAGTGACCTATTGAGAAAGGGAAAGGCAAGAGGAAATGTCTGTGCATTGAGAGCGTCTTGTTGTGTTGGCATCTGTGGAGTTGGTTGATGGGTAATTTGAGAACCAGAAGCATTTACCAGATAGTTCTGGTTTGAAGTGCTACCAATGCAAAGTTGTTGATGCTGAAGTGGTTCAAGTTTTTTGGCTGCAACCCTTTGAACGACTGGTCCCAAATCCTTCACAAACTGCAGTAGACTTTCTTTATACTTAAATTGATTTTCATTCACCTAAAATAGCAGCATGCGTTATGAATGGTAATAGTTTTTATAAGGCAAATTCTGAAATTGGATTCAACGCAAGTGGTGAAGAATTGAAATAACAACTACATGGAAGTAAGACTAGTTTAGAGAGTTGTGAGTGAAAGTTGTATAAGGAATTTAGAAAGGCTATATCACATGTTCCATTGTCTTATTTATAGCCATCAACAAATCAAATTTTATGTATTTAGTGTGAGATCTTCTAGTAAGTAGTAAGGAAGTTTTATACTTTATTCCATATTGAATGTTTGTGTTACATTACAATCTACTTGCATTGTTCTTTATAGATCACTAACTTGTATAATTGTTTGGGAGAAAAATATAACTTACTTGAAAGTTAGGCGCATTACCACACAGGATTTCTGAAACCAGTGGCATACTTGTAGGCCTATACGTGTCCCTCTTTTCAACTTCTGTAAGATAAGCAACATTTTGTCTCCCTGTATTAACAAACCCTTGATTTGCTGGAACAACAACTACTGATTTTCTTAACAACAACTAAAACTATCAATTTTATCTTTACTCACATATTGCTGTTTTAGCAATGTATGATCATGAAGCTTTAGTATTAGGGATGATGAAAATGATGTTAATTACACATTTGTTATCATAAGAAGGTGACCAATAAGTTATTTTCTAAGAAAGCGAAAAATATATATCACAGTGGGTTAAGACTACATGTATATGAAATGAGGACAAGGTTTCATACCAGTAGAATCCCTGTGTGAGGTATTTTGTTCCCTATTTTTTGGCTTTCTACCTGGGCGTCTCTTGCTAAGGGAAGATTCCAAGTCAAGATATTGAGGGACAACATCTAGAGCCTCAAAAATGTACTTAGCATGCCTACTAATGTCTTCAGCCTGAAAGAAAATAGTTAAACAAGTTTTAGTGAATAAACTTGAATAGCTCAAAGCTTTCTATTTTATTTGGCCATACCACTTCATGATATATTGAGGTTTTGAGATTAACATTCTTTGCATTTGAGCATAGTAGAAGGACATCAATCTGTAAATCACAGAAATAAAATAAAGCATTAGTTTGGTATGGCGGGATATTGTTTCAAAACTAGGTCAGATATAATTTTAAGAAAGGTTTAGAAACATGTATTTGTAGCAGTCAATTCAAGTACAGTGTGTGAATGGTGAGAACAAGAGTAACAAAATAAATATATAAAGATGTTTTACACCATTCCTATCTAGAGTTTGTAAAAGTAAAATTTGAGAAACTATGAAAACTGATGATTTTCAAACCTTGAAGAGGTTGAGGTCTGTGTACATGTTCTCATGAAGCTTGGCTCTTATTGTAGCAAAATCCATTGGCTGCTTGACAATTTCATAGTAATTCTTCACCTTCAGAGCAAGTATTCAACATAAATAATTACCAAAACTCAATTATCAAACACAAAAGAACTAACTAATTAAATCTTCAAAATCAAAGAAAAACAACAAACCACATCAGGATTAATTGGTTCAGCAAACAGCTCATCTGGGTCCTTCCTACACATTTAAAAAACTTTATTATTATTTGTAATGAATAAATTTCAGTGAAATCTTTGTAATGGAACATAATATAAGTCTTCAATTTCAAAAAATAATTATAAATTAATATGGCTTTCACCTTTGTAAAAAATCGACAATAATCTCAAGGATGTTCTTCAATGGTATACCATTCCATGGTGAATCTGCATGTAAGAAGTACCATGATTGTTATTACAAAAATAACATTTTACAAGTGCAAGTACAAAATATGCTTGTACTTTTTGAGATAGTAATAAGCATACCATTTGTTCTTGAAGTGGATTGCCTTCCTAATTCCTGTAATGAATTTGAAGTGGCAGAAAATTTGATAAAAACTTATGAGAAACTCCAAGCTTACAAAGGGTTTAATGGGACAAGTGCAATATCAAATTTTCATTAAGGAAACTTAAACTCAGTTTTTTCACAGATTTACTAAAATTTTGGAGATGAAATTATATTGAACTGGTATTTGTTAAAGAAGTGAATAATGACAAAGATGTTTTGTTGAGACAAATACTATAGATGCATATAAGGAGACAAAGAAATTAACCAATACTTCAAAGCATAATCACTTGTTTGCTTTAGAGAAACAAATGGCCTCACTTAAGTTTAGTTAAATGGTTGAGACAAAAGCAGAGCAAAATAGAAACAATTTATTTAAAATCCATTACACATGTTTTTAGTCTCTTAAGAGTGAATTTGATTTTAGTATTCAAAATTTTTAAAAAGTAATAATCATTTTTATCCATGTGATTTAAAAACATGCAATTTTAACTTCTTAAATTTACATTTGAGGAACTAAAAATAGTTCTGAAAATCCATTAAAATTTTTAAATTTGGCATTTAGGAACTAAAGATATTTGTTTTTAAAAAATTAAGGCACGCCTAAAAAATGAATAAAACCAAATTTATAAATTTATTAATTCTTTTTATATTATCATTTACTTGATTTTTTATATCTAAATTTTGATGTTTTTTAAGTGATCAGAGTTCTTAGAAAAAATTTCAGACTTTTTTTTTCATCTTAGAATACTTGGGAAGACAAGAGTATGTTGGAAAATCATAATTAATAAAATGTTTTATTTTTATTAATATAGAATCTTGTGTATTTGAAGTAGTTGTATTTTGATGTTATAAAATTATCACCATAAATGCTTTAAGTTGATTAGGAATTAAATGAATTTAGATAAAATTCTATATTGAAGTTCATATTATGTTATTTTTTGGTAATGTGCCAAATTTTGATTTCATGATATAAATGGTAATGGTTGATAATGATAGTATCAAACATGTTGAAAATTGTGGTGATTTTGTAGATTTTCAAGTTGTGGAATAATTACATTTCCTTTTTCTAATACTTTCACTTAAATGAGATGTTTCTCACTCAAATAAAAATGAGAGAAACAAATCTCTCTACCGGGTGATTTTTGCTTAAATGAAAATCAGGTCCAAACAATTATTTCACTTGTGAAGAATTTTTGCTTATCAATTAAGAGAAACCCTAACTTGTTGGCTATGCAAGAGGCACTAATACAAGGTGAGTTTTATTGTATAATTGATGTGTTTTGGAGTTGATAGGTATACTAAAAGGTTTAAATATATTATTTGGTGAATGATATGAAATATGATGTGCATTATTGATAAAATATTTTGAGTGTGATTGATAATATGTTCTCAAGTAGTGGGTGTGAGTAATAATATGATATGCGTAGACGTGGGTAGACGTGGGTAATTATTGAAAGAACATGTTAGCTCTCAAAATGAAGTATTTAAATAGAGTTAATAAAAAATAATTTTGGAAAACCTTTTTTTCCAAATGGCCTATCTAATGCTAATAAGGACTCATTTTAAGATTTAGTGATAATACAACTTTTATACTAGTCCACTCCAATATGAGTTATGTCCACTTCTCCAATACCAAAGATAAAAGATTATGTTAAATAAATTAGATCACAAGTATTATTACAATCGTTTTTAGCTTACAAGTACATAAAATTAATGTAGAAAACAGAAGACATACAAGAGATGATAATTGAATTATGTTTTAACAGTCTTTTTGATTTTTTTTTTGTAAATATTGTTTGATTATGATTATTCAAATGATAGTTATATACGACAAGTGATTTGCTTAAGTCTTTTTTTTTTTTAACTTCTATTTGGCTGGATGGAATGTGACATACACAATTTTGTAACTTATTGTATTTGCTTGTTTTAAAACATTTTTCAAACTTAGTTTTTCGCAATGATTCAGACCCTTAAGTTAGCTCAGATGAAAATAACATGTAAAGTAAAAGGAATAAGAGAAAAAAAAAAATACATGATACTTTATCAAGAATAGACTACATCTCTCGATTAATAAATTTAGGTTCACTAAGTAGACAAATGTTGTAAAGGACAAATGAGCATTATTTAGGCTCATCGTCACTTCTGGCTTACCCTTTTTAGTATTATTTGGGCTCATAGTTACTCTTAGCTAAGTATTATTAGGCTCGTAACTACTCGTGACTAACCCTTAAGAATTGTTTAGGCTTGTGGTCACTCCTGGCTAACCCATTGATTATTGTTTGGGATCATAGTCACTTTTGGCTAGCCACTTGAGTATTGTTTGGGATCATAGTCACTCCTGACTAAAATTGAGTATTCTTTCAACCTATCCACCCCTCGCTAAAATCGAGCATTCTTTGAACTCAGCTGCTCTTAGCTAAAACTGAGTATTCTTTAAACCTAATCATTCATGAATCAATTATTCTTTTCCAAACAACCACTCCTAGATAAGATAGGTAAATTATTAATTGGTGATCAAACTGATCATTAGATTGTTGGGTATCCAAGTGTGAGTTTAAGTCCCACATTGGGTAAAATTGAAAAAATTAAGCAATATAAAAGAAAGAAGACCCATAAACCTACTGCCTTAAGGTTTTGGGTTAGAGGTGGTGTCATTCTCTTATGTATGTTTGGCCCATTTCTTCTTCTTGTGAGATCTCCCTGGTTATGTCCTGTTGGATTCTCCCAACAAGTGGTATTAGAGCCGAAGGTTCGCACAGAGCTGATGATGACCGGTTCATACGATGGAGAGTGTAGAAGAGGGACTAAGAGAGCCTATGTGAGGTTTGTGTAATCTTCTATACATCTCCCTCAGTTACACAGTCTTTTACACCAAAATATGGTAAAAGTACACACCATACTGGACATATAATTAGGTCAAAGCATACATTCGTGTCAAGGAGTTATTAAAGATTTTTCATCCAAGAAATCATTGATGTGACTTGTGCTTAAACAGATCTTCTTGGGAGACAAAAGTTACAGGCATTATCTACAACATAGAATAAGTATATAAGTATATAAGTATATATATATATATATATATATATATATATATATATATATATATATATATATATATTTTTTTTGTTTATTTTTTTTTTTTATTTTTTTATTTTTTTTTTTTTTTTTTTTTTTTTTTTATATATATAAAAATATATAAAAGAAAGAAATATATATAAAAATATAAAAAATAACCACACAACACACACACATATATATATATATATATATATATATATATATATATATATATATATATATATATATATATATATATATATAT
>Ga0099825_1002014_pt1 | contig 26642 bp, 17 predicted proteins | sample SiratroredBW_FD_76838 | JGI IMG/M metagenome (GOLD analysis project Ga0099825, IMG submission 76838) | Root nodule microbial communities of legume samples collected from California, USA - Siratro red BW | ecosystem: Host-associated > Plants > Roots > Nodule | place: USA: California | collected... | reverse complement strand
TATATATATATATATATATATATATATATATATATATATATATCATTTTTTACTATTACATTATAAATTATGTTTCGAATTAATCATCATATATTAAAATATTCTATACAATTATATAAAAAATTTTAAAAAAAATTTAATTTATAATAATATATTAAAAAAATAATATATAATGTAAAAGAAAAAAAATATATATATATATATATATATATATATATATATATATATATATATATATATATGATAATTACATTGTAAGGATCATAATAAAATATATGATATTTATATATTTTTCTTTTGCTTCAATTGTTCTTTAATTGTAAATGTAGTTTGAGGATAAAGGGTTTGAAGAGAAGTCTCCAGCACAAAAAGGCAAAACTGAAATAGGCAAAACAGAAATGAAGGAACATTATTCCTCACCAAAAGATCCAAAAGATCCAAGAAAAGAAGAAGAAAAAGAAGAGGAGGAAGAAGATGAAGAGGAGGAGAAGGAGGAGCTTTCACACACCAAAACTTGCACAATTAGTAGTGCTAATAATGATAATCACACAAGCACAATAAAAGGCATAATAGAGAAGATCAAAGAAAGTTTGCCAGGTCAGAGCAACCATTAAAGTTTCACCTATCACCAAACAAAGTAATTTCACAATGAATATAACTTATTAAGCTTTTTATGTTATATATGTTTATGAGTTTTATTTGAGATATAAGCACATATATCTTAATATATAAGTTATGTTATGTATGTTTTTGGGTTTTGCTTGAGATATAATTTATGTCATGTATGTTTCAGAGTTTGGTTTGAGATAAACACATATATCTTAGTATATAAGAGAAATATGTTATTATTATTTTTTTCATCATTGTAATGATGTACTGTTTATACTTCTATTCTCAATAAAAAATAAAAAATCATATGTATTTACTGCTCTTAGCCTAGGTGTTTCTTATTGTAGTGTTGTACTGTTTACAGTTCTATTCTCAATATATAAATACAAGATCATATCCAAAATTTTCAAGACTCTTTTCATTTTTTAAAATTTTATTATTTATTCTTTTAAATGTAAAAATTTTATTCTTTATTCTCTTAAGAATATAAGATCATATCCAAAATTTTCAAGACTTTATATTTTTATTCTATTCTCAATAATGAATACAAGATCATATCCAAAATTTTCAAGACTCTTTACATTTTTTTTAAATTTTATTCTTTATTTTTTTTAGTGTTGTTCCTTTGCTATACCTTCAAAATATACTAATTTTAATATACAAAGATTAATATATTTTAAAATATTAAAATCACTGTTATAAAGACATAATATAAAAAATAACACCAAAACTCTAGCGTATAATCCAAATTCATAGAAACAAATATGAGAATGGAATTTGAGTATGTTTTAATCATATAAAGGGAAAATATAACTCAATAGCCTAATAGATAAGAACAAAATTATTTTATTGAACATCAATTGAATTGTCCATAAGAAAATTGTATTTTATAATAATTTTTGATTTAATTCATAAGATATATTTATTCAATAATTAATTTAACTAATATACTATTATTTTTAAGTAAGTCAGACAATCAATTTTTGAGGAAATTAAACATCTTTATTCTTTTAAGGAAGTTAACTAAATATAATTTATTTTATTATTTAATGGTAAATTATTATGTACAATAAATATATAGATTATTCTAATTCAGAATAACTAAAATATATCCAATAGAGCTGCTTACAATACTTTTTACAAAATGAAAATATCTTTTTAATCTGAATCTCACATGTATTTAATACAAATAAAGACTACAGCATCATTTACAAAGAGTAAAAAAGTAAATATTTAATAACTGATATTGAGATATTTTTTTTTATATATATATAAATTAATAATTATACTTTTAGCCTCATATGTACTCTAATTGCGTGGTTTAAATCTTTTAGATATTATAAATTTCTAATTTTAATATTAAATATGCAATAATGATAGATTAAAAGTATATATCAGTTACGTTAACTGTTTTTTTAAATTATATTAATTAAAACTATATCTAAACTAGTTTATTAAATATTCTTAATCGTTTAATGGTAGAATTCTTCTCTTAATATAACTTATTTTTTTATCTAAACTAGTTTCTCACCATAATTTTTTATCATACAAGTTACTATCTCTTCTAACCACCAAAGTTGATTATTAAGCTAATTATCTTATAACACGAAAAAGAAATATATTACAAGTGAAGAGTTTGAATAATTTACAAAAAATTATTAATTCTTTTAAAAGAATATTTGTTGTGATCACTAAAGTCACGTAACTATGCAATTTAATTAATAAATATTCTATACGTAAAAGATACCACGTATCACCATGGTGTGATTAAACATAAGACTTTTTGTGACCCAATAATTATTAGTCTTAGAGATTATTAATTAAGAAATGTCTTCTTTAAGTGATGTGAAGTCACGATTAATGAGGGCATATTAGTGGAAGTTAATCAAGATTAGTAACAAAAGCCTTTATTGAAACGTGCACGCAAGTTTTCTAAGTCACGAGTAGCATCAAAGTACGTCTATTTTTGGATATTTTGAAGAGTTTTTGTGATGTGATTCAACGTGGAGTCAACAAACACTATGAAACCTGGTGCGTGCATCCCATGTTTGTAAAAGGTTAATTATAAATTACAAATTAATATGTGAGGACAATAACTAAAGAAGTTATAAATTATAAATTAATATGTAAGGACAATAACTGAAAAGAGTTAATTATAAATTAATATGTATTCATAAAAAGTGGATGAATCAGCTACAAAGAAGTAGAAAGAAAAAGTTATCTATGCCAAAAATGAATGTCATAATCATTGTAATTGTCCAATATTGAAAGATAAGGTTGTAACATCGTAACATTGTACTTCTTTTGGGTGTACAATTATCTTAAGTTAAGCAAAATTTATTTTATTTACTTTTTACTCTTCTAATAGATACAAACAAATATTTCAATTACCCCATTTTAAATTAAAAATATAAAATTTATATTTAATTAGAAAAATTAAAATTCATAATTACAAACACAACCTTACTCTAAAATTAAAAATAAATAAAATCATATTTTTAAAATATTATTTTTGCATTAATTTAATATATATATATATATATATATATACATGACTTTAAAATAAAAAAGGATAAGATGATTCTTAAACAAAATTTCTCTTTTATAGAATCATTTTTTTTAAGTATAACTTTCTTATTTATTAACTAGTTATCTTGATTCCGTTTGATAATAAGAAAACAAAACAGAAAAATGAGAAATGATAGAAAATTAAGTAAAATTTGTTAACCATCATAATCATATCAATTATCCTTTGATAGAAATTAAATAGATTAACTAACAATTGATCTTATTCTCTTAAATAGAAAGAATTATATTTTACAAATTCAATTTCCAATTCTAAAATTGTTGATCTTATTTTCTTAAATAGAAAGAATTATATTTTACAAATTCAATTTCCAATTCTAAAATTGTTCACAAAGAGAGTGGTACAAGTTATATAATTAATGAGGAGGGATATTATTGTAGGTGCCAGCTGCACAAATTATAATCTAAAACTAAACTGCCAATTTGGTTAAAAAAAAAAGAAAAGAAAAGGAGAAGGCATTTAATTTAATGCACATGCAAATAATTGATGAGTAGCATATTACCATATAAAGCAATGAAAAGAAAAATTATTCCAAATAGTTTGAGTTTAAATATGAATTATGAATCCCTCATCCCAAATGAAAGAAAATAGCAACTTCTCTATGACAAACCAACTCTTTGTGACAAGACCTCATGACAATTGATGGGTACCTTTGCCACTTAATTTCTCAGTCAGCATTTTCCCTCTTTTTTTCCATTATTCTGTGGGGATAAATAAAACAGTAATACCTGACCCACTTATTTCACAATTCACTTATGTCAACTTCAATAATACCAAACAACCATTTTACTTATCATCCTTGTCTACACTATCCCCTCAATTCTCAAGCTATAATATGGTAAATAAAATGTTTGAAGTGATTAAGTGTTCTTCCAATATGTATCATTCAAACTAATTGTTATTGCCAAACAATCTTTGGAGACCATAGTCAACACTAGAAACTCCCAATGGCCTATGGTATTTATACAGCATTACATATCAGTAGAACAAGGGGCAACAGAACATCTTTCAAGAATGAATTATATCCATATGCAATAAACTAATCAATCTGTACAAAATTACAAAGCCATTGATTTCTAGACACTATCTTTGTCTTCCTATATGTATCTTTTCAGTTTCATATTTCTTCTTTACAGAGAAATTCCAGCTTCTAAACCTTTAGAAATCATGTATAGTGTATACAGATCATAAATCAAAGCTTGATGAATGTTATCTTGCCATTTCCTCGGTCATTTTATCTGAGGTTGTGCAGAAGTTCAACAACGGAACCTGCTTTAAGGAAAAATAAACGAAAAATTAAGTTAAAATAACTGCTAAGGATTTCTGGGGCTCAATTTTTCAAAAATTTGAACTTGGAAGTCAAATTCTGGTGCATGGTACCAAGGAATTAAACTCAGAAATCTGGATATAAGCCAGACAATGTTTTTAAAAATTAAACAGGTATATAACAAGCAAAGAAGATGTTAAAGATTTTATGTTTCAACTAGGCTGAACCTGGGTTGCCATAGACATATAAAAAGTATGTACTATATACATGTAAAGAAAACCAAGAAAATTTTACAAATACTTTTATATAAATAAAAAAATCATAGACAAGAATATTTAAAATTTGTTCTAACATAACCGAAATGATTTAGCATGTACAAGAATGAAACTAAATATACTGTATTGGAGTCTAACCTATATTAGTGGCACATCAAATAACTAAAAAGAAAGAGGTATAATTTCTCATCCAATGCAGACGCACATAAAATACAAAGGGTATAAAAGGGAAAAGCTTCTAGATATAAATTGGAGTTAAACCGTTCATTGCATCACATACTCCCACTTTCCCTCCATTGGACAGATTAATCAAGAAAGTCTGAGTTTTAAACATGTTTAAATTAAAACCAAAACAAATTTAAAAGCTCTAATGGAGGGTAAAATGGTGAAGTACTTCAACGGTGTAATCAGTTTAAATGGTCAGCTGGTTCACCATCGACACATTTGTTTTTCACTAGTTTATGAAATGCGGTTTCTTACCTTTCAACGAAGAAAATGGAACTTACCTTTCAAGGACCCAAAAGCAGCTTATTCCCTGCTAGATTTTGCCCAAAAGAAGCCTTTCTTCCGGGTTGACTGATTATCTAGCATGGATTTGGAACTCCTTGAGCCAAATGAGAAATGTCTCTTAAGAAAAGGTCTCCCGTTAGAGCTTCTCCCACTAGAACTAGAATCAATTCCAAGACCTTTACTAGCTTGATGCCATTTTTCTCTAAAATGTTCATGCACAACAGAATTATCATCAATATCACTGTCCACAATTCGGTTCCTTGATTTCTTATGTTTAGCCTTCAAATCCATTTCAGCTTTCAGAGATTTTTCAGACAACTTAAGAGTATATTTCTCACCAAAAGTGCAAACCGGACAAGGTGGATCATACTTGTTGACTTCAGGTGTCAAACTCTCCAAGCATTCAGCATGATAAACATGCCCACAAATAAGGACAGAAACTACAGAAAGGTCATTACTAGCAATTATCTTTTGGGTGCCCCAAGAAGACTTCTCAGTTAAAAGTTTTGAGCAAACACCACATGTTTGGAAATCAACTGGAGAATTTGAAAACCGACTACTGGATCTTACCAGCCTACCACAATTAAAACCAAATGAGTCACTATCAAATGACCATCTTTCTTTGAAGGAACTGCCTGTCAGCTCAGAAAAGCCAGACCTAGACCAGTTACCTGAAGACCCGCCGCCATGGAAGTGCATACCAGATTCATTGCTCCATGAAGGAAACACTGGTCTCTCTTCAGATACACAAGAGTTGCTAGGCGTCTTATATCCCAACATTTGGCTATCAGAAACTTGACAAGATAGTTGCTCTCCTGTGGAATGGCAAGCCCACCTTGAAGTGGTTGAGCTGGATGGAAATGGTTGACTATCGTCTGGCTGAGGTGATATTGATGAAGAAGTAGAAGGCAATGAATGTAGAGGTTTTGTGGGATAAGGGCATGATATTGTTGATGATTCTGCCAACTCCTTCGCCTGCATAGTAATGCAGAAGTACGAAGTGTATCCAAGAAATCAGATATAAACTAATGATAGAAACATAAAATAACAGCAGATTCCTTTATAATTACAACCTCACCTGTTCCATGCTCACATTTGTGAAGACATTCCTTGAAATAGTTTGATCTGAGATAAACATGAACAAACATGTCAGATCTGTAAATCAACCAGGTGAGCACATAATAAATTACCAATGGATTAATAAAACAGGACAGACAAAATATTTTTTTAGAGCAGGAGCAAGCCAATTAAATCCATCATAACAGTACATAGTTATAGCCTAGCCTCATGAAGACACATAAGTCCTCAATTTTCATTTTATTATTATTTCAAAAAAGCCCTGTGATGAACTGGAGAGAGATTTATTAACTTAACCATGTGTGCACAATTGAAATATCAACTGTCAATCAAAATAAACCAATAGTCTATTTCAATGAAGAGATATATGCAAGGCCTCTTTTTGGCCAACAAGAAAGATTATTCCGCATGGAATGTCTAAGAAAATCTGACAACTTAATTGCAAGAAATGAAACTAAATTGCTCTCATTTATATTTCAGTTTATGTTTGTTGTTCTTCTAACTATCACCTGCAACACCTGTATCCGAAAAGAGATAAAGGATGATCTAGCTTACAACACAGACTCTCAGAAACAGGTATCTTAAACCAAACTACTGAATCTAAATTACTCTCAAGCATGTTTCAGCATATGTTTCTTCTACTAACTGAGAAATTGTCACATGCCAACACCCGATGTCTACCCTAAAAATAATTGCTACTACAATTCTGGATAAATCGAATTGTGTTTTCCAACTCACCATTTTTTTGGCTTGCGAATAGTAATTGTAGTATAAGTTAACAAACATTAATTTATGCCATGCAGCATCTTACTCCAAAACTTTAATTTTCTTTTATTTTAGGGCTCCATTGTGCCAGAAATGGATAATCTAATAGGTTTCTCATTTACCTTATCAAATAATAAACGGAGAGAAAATGAAATGACTGATAAAACTCCAATTCTAAACCTTCCAACCCGAGTGGTGTATGAATTATGATTAAAACCAGGGAGTTGGTCGGATTAAAGTTACCTGAAGGTGAATTTATCAGGTTCCTAGCAGTTCCTTCTGAGACTGGGGACTTTTGGCTTCTACTCCTTTGATAATTCTGCAACGGGCTTCCATCCTCGGATACATAAGAGGGTTCATTTTTATTCTCCAATCCATCATTCCTGCTAATACCATTAGAAAACCAAGTTACAGCAGTATCTTCACCAGCTACACGCCCTCGATGATCCCACCTAAAGTTCCATGTCGGAGAATATCGAATATTCCGATGTATGATCTCACTGGGTGATGCACTTTGTAAAGTTTTGTCTTTGGAAGCAACACAACAAACGGCACCCATTCTGAAATACACAGCAGTATACAGCTTCTTACATCAACAAAACCACCTACGGCACCCTCATCAGCCCGATGAACACAGCTCTATCCCTAAACAGAGAATAAAAAGTGAGACCATCAATCATTACTCAACCAGTATTCTTGCTTCAGTTAAACATATTCTTCCAAATTGAAATTCCAGACCAAAAATTAAACCAGAACAGAAGATAAAGATTAATGGTAAATATTCATTTCATGATAGAAAAACCTCATAAATCCTTTTTCCACAGTGCAAACTCAGGCTTAAACCCGTCAAACTTTATCATATAAATCTGTAGATACAAACTCATCTCAAAACTTTCATCCAAATTTTAAGCCAAATCCCCCTCTAACTTGTAGAACAACCACAAAAGGAATAAAACCAAACCCTAAAATGAACACCGTTCAAAAGAGTTCATTCACCATAGTGACACACTTCATCAACAAAGTCCATAAAACACAAGCATGTCACTCTTACCTTACTGTTGGTGTCACCAAAAATAAAACTCTCAGAATAACACAAAACAGCATCATGAACCAAATAGAAACAACTAAACACAATTAAAACAGTTCCTTATATGATCCAATCAAACTCCCCAAAAATAGAAAAGAATCAACTCAGCACTCACTCTCACACACTCAAAAAGTCAGAACGATCCGAAATCAATGCCCAAAACCCGGAATTCACAGTCAAAACTCAAAAGGCACCAAATTCCCATGTATAACAACCACTTTGTATTAACTTAAGCAATTAAAATTAAAATAAATAATACAATTTATTACCATATATTATAAAAACAAAAATACACTCAAAACTGAAAAACCACCAAATTCCCATGACACTACCAACAATTAATACATTAATTAAAAATAAATTATTACAAATTAATACCTCATTATATTTTATAACAATGAATGTTTCCTAATAGAGAGAGAATATGAGAGAAAGTTACCTTTAAGGGAAACAAGAGGCAGAGAGAAGCATCTCTTTGAAATGAAATTTCTAGAAAGAGAGAGTTTGTAGAGAGAGAAAGTGAGTTTCTCAGATAGAGAGAGTGGGAAGAGGAAGAAGAGAAGAATAGGAAGAGAGCGCGGCGCCGTCTATTTTGACGACGTTAGAATGGCTGCGTCAGCGAGTTCGGTATTTTTAGGGTTGCCGTCGCATGTGACGGCGTTAGGTGATTACGTGGTTTACTTTCTTTATAATAATAATATATTATATTATATAATATAGTTATATAATTATTATAATTTCATATAATAATTATATAATTATAGTATTATTTTAACATGTCAAAAGTTAGATCTAACTACTCTTCAGTTCTTTTCTTCTTTTCTTTTCTTTAGAAAAGTTATTTTTTATTTTTTATCTCTAATTAAAAAGGAGTTTTAATTCTCAGTTGCCAATTCTTCTCATGGAGTGGTTTCAGCTTTTCTTCTAAAATGAATTTTGTTTTTTAATATATTAGTGAATTTTTAATTCTTAATTTCTAACCCTCTATATTAGTATCCTTTAAAAATAGAAGTTAATTTTTATGGATTATTAATTTATGTTTTAATTAAATATAAAATATTATAAATATTTTTTACTAGAAATTATTACAAATTAAAAATATGAACATGTAAGTAAATATTATAAAAATAATAACTTCATTATAAATATGAACTTGTAAGTAAATATCATAAAAATAATAACTTCACTAGTACTGCAAGACACACCATTTTATTATACTGCAAGATAAAAAATGTGACTAGTAAAAAGAAATTTGACTATGCGAACAACCTAAAAAATAGTCATTAGACACTTCCATAAGGAAATACCTTTTTTGCAAAAAGATAAAAAAGAAGATTATCAGATATAGTTGGTGTAAAAAAAGTTATGAGATATAATTAATAATCTTCAAGTATTAGAATTGTAATTCGTATAGAGATAGATTTTAATTGTAAACTTATCATATTGTGAAATAATATTCGCTAAAAGTGGGGAACATATATTTTATATCTACTTTTGTGAGTGTGAAATTTGTAATCTAATATTTTATTATTGTATAGTTTGAAGAGGTTTTGTGTATTTTGTCTAAAGAGATATTGAGTGTTCGTGTTTAAACTCAGTAAAAATTAGTGTATAACTTATACGGCGAAACCCTTTACAATTTGTACAGGTGAACCCGTATAAAGTTGTCTTTTTCTTACCATTCTCTTATATGTTACATTGCATATAATTCATTCTTTTTTAAAATGTTGTGGACTTGTGATGAATATATATTTACTCATGCTTAGACACTTTGATTATAACTTTCTTATACTGTAATTAAGAATAAATTGATTATTTTTAATAAGATTTACCTAATTAAGATTAATTGAACCTCAATTGAAATTATTGGTTAAAATTGGATTTCAAGCATATTCTCTTATTTTTTTTCTTATTTTTAATTATTTACAAAGATTTTATGAGTTCCAACTAATCTAATCAAATTTTTTGTATATTTTTGAGATGTTCTACAAATATACTTTTATGCAATTTTACTTGATTTAGAACAAATCTTCTTCAAATATTTTGCAATATTTCAAGAAGGTTGAGTCTGTGGTTATTCTGCAGATAGCCGAGATGTATGACCGAACCCTCAAATTTGATCTCGAAAGCTGAGCTCTCAAGTCCAATCTCAGTGGCTGAGATCCCCGTGGCCGATCTCCAGAATACAACTCCATAACTGATCTCTAGATGGTCGACCTCCATCAGCGGACATCCAAGGCCTATGAGCTTTATGATTGAGCTCCCAATGCCGAGCACCATGAGAGAGCTCCGAAGGTCGAACTCCATGACTGAGCTCCTAGGGCCAAGCTCCATGACCGAGCCCCCAAGGCCGAGCTCTATGAGGCCGAGCTGCATAGTCGAGCATCCCAACTTCGATCGCTAGAAGGCTGAACTCCCAAGACCGAGTTCTGTGGTCGAGGTTCCCATAACCGATCTCGTGAAGGCTAACTTTATGGCCAATCTCCATATAACCAATCTCCATATAACCAAGCTCCATAGCCGAGCAAAAAAGGTCAATTTTTATAAAGTCAAGCTCCTTAGCCAAACTCAGCCTAACTTTAAAAGGCCAAGCTCATAGCCGAGCTCCCAATGCCATATCCAAAGAGTCGAGTTATGTGGTTAGTCTCCAAATGGCCAAGGTGCTGAGCTGCAATCTCTTTAAGGCTGAGCTCTCAATGCTGATCTCTAAAAGGCCGGCCTCTCTTATGCTAAGCCACCTATATCCTTAATACATATCTTCTCTCGTAGAGTAGTTACATTCGTTGTCCACTTCTTCGGACTCTTTCAACCAACATACACCCCTACTATTTGCTTCTTGGAATTTTATAAAAAAAAAATATTGAATGGTGTAACATTTGAGTTTAAAAAACCTAATGATGATGAGGTAAAAGCATTGTAATAAATCTTAAAAGATTGAGAAAGATAATCACTAATCTATGAATTTACTTTTGCTTAAAAGTCCAAAAGTATAAAAGAAACTCACAGTTTTGCAAAAGGACAATTAATTGCTTGTATTAAAGAAGTTAGGCTAAAATTAATTAATACATTGTACAATTCTTATACATAAAATATTGTTCAACTTATATTAAAGTGGTTGAAAAAATCTTCAAAGCTACCATGAGTTGAGGGTTCTTCAGTAAAAAAAGATAAAACATGTTTCAAATAAGTAATGCTTAAGCAGCATGAAAAAGAGTGAACTCGATTTAATATTTTATCATGTAAGATTAATAGTAATAATAGTGCTTTGATAAATTTCTGTCCATTGTCCATGATAGATAATAGAAATAAATATGTTTTAACAAGTAAGGATGTTTAATTGTTATTTTTTATTAAATGTTGTTTTTGAACTGTTATTTTTTATTCATTTGTGCTATTAGTTACTGATTTAGTTTTCTTATTATGGTTTTAGGTAAATATTTAGAAAACAAGAGGGAAGAACCCTTTTTTATTCTCTGTATTCCATGGGTCATATAATTTGTAGGCTTGATGTTAGAAGACATGAACAAAATTTCTAAGAGTCCAAAAAAACTTGTAGAAAAAATGTTTTTTTTTTATTATTGGTTTCAATCATTTCTGAGTTCTTAACACAATGAAAAAGTTCACTGGCAACATATAATTGCTTAGAAATTGAATAACAAGATTTGTCACAACTTTCTTCACCCTTTAATGTTAAAAGAAAAACAACTTTCTTCGCCCTTTAATGTTAAAAGAAAAATTTAAAAAGATGTTCATCTAAAAAAAATGTCTAAACACAATTCTACATACTTTTTTAAATACTTTTCTACATATTAAAATTTGTTAAAAACTACAAAAAAATATATTATTTAATAAAGTATAAAATTACAAATAACAACTAAACGTGCATTAATGGATAAAGTAGATAAAATGAGAAATACCATATAAAAAGAAGAAAACATTCACAAATTCATTATTTTAAAATTTTGAGTTTTGAGTTAAAGATTATAACTTGATTTCTTACATGAGATTGTTTATAATTTATTAATATCAATTTTTTGTAGTATCTCTCACAAGAAAACTTAATAATTATAATATCTTATTGTAACTTTTATTTTTTATACAAAGTATTTTAATTAATATTTAAGATTATACAAGGATAAAATATAATGAAATATGCATTCATCCTGCTGTACCGTATCAGTATAAAACTTATGAATTTTATATTTTTATTAAGCTCAAATAATAAATAAAAGTGTGTTAAAGAGTACATATTTTTACCATTTCTCTTTATATTAATGTATAAATGGGTCTCGCTAATGACATTAGTTAAGGAGTTCAAATTATTATTTTTATTGAAATATGTTCAATGTGTTCTCTCATAATTTGCAATATATATTTAGAGTTTTTAATATACATTTTTTAACTCATTGGTCGTGTGCTAAAAAGTACAAATTAGGAAGAATTTTTATTAGGTCAAGTTGTTTAAACTTAAATAAATATTTTTTTTTAAATTACTCATTTTAAAAGGGATAGAATTTACTCATAAAATATAAAATTACCTTTTTTTTTCAAAATAAAATTTTTCCTATTTCATTAAAAAATTTAAAAAATAAGTACAAACTAACCTATTCTTCACCCTTCAATAAAATAACTAACCTAGCTTCTAACTTTGTGAACAACAAAAATGTTAAAATGTTTACCTTATAATGAAACAATAGAATATAAATTTTGTGAACCATAGAACTCATCAAAGACAACCTTTTCTTCACAATCAACTTGTTTTTGTCGAGTTGTGTGCGTGTAACTTAGAAAGAAAATAGAGATACACAAATTACGAGATGATTGGTAAAGATTGAAAACTGAAAAAGAAGTTTGAATTGTGCACGCAAAATGAATAACAAAAACTACGTGTGAACATAACTTGGTTCTTTCATATCTCCTATTGTGTTGTTGTGGTTCATTTTCAAGTTAAATGGATAACCCTTTTGTTTCTACTTCAAACTCTACAAGAAAAATAATGACATGCAACGTGCCACCATTCCTAACATTTTAAGAAAACATTCATAGTTTAAATTTTTGAATTTGAATGCAATTTTGTTTTGCAGTGATTAAAGAATCTAAGTCCATTTTTGTTGCTGCTACCATGTTCTTGTTTAAGATATATAATTTTAATTTGATATCACATTAGCTTGTTTTGATAAATAATTTTGTAGATGACTCTTTATTGGAGATGAAAAATTATCATGAGTTTATAGTATCTTAAAATCTAAAAAGGAGTTTCTTTTTGATCTATCTTTCATCAATTTTTCAAAGTTTCATCTCAAATTATTGTGATGAAATTGAGTAAAGTTGCACTGAGAATTCTCTTAATATAAAATCAAATACTTTTTTATACTTATATATCAAACGAAAAATAAAAAAGAAATCAACTAGTTTATATAGATTCAATTATGCTTTAAATTTCTTAAATTAAATTCAGAGTGGTCAAAAGTGCAAAGAGAAAACAAAATCCTAAAAGTCCATGCCTGTGAGCCCATCTTCACATATATGGGCTAAATATTAACCAGAAATTTAGAGAAGCCTATATTGTTGGCCCAAAGCATTTGAGTAGAATGATAAGTTACAAATTTTTTCTTGACAAAGAAAACCCTTTAAAGAAATTAAAATAATTATAATTTATAACAATATGTAATAAAATTTCATATGATATATATATATATATATATATATATATATATATATGTATATATTTCATATTCTTAATTTATTTTTAATTATATTTTAAAATTATAACATTTTGAATTAATCACTATCTTAAAAATGCAACATTTCAACTATTTCATAATGTAAATTATGATTTTTTTTTCTCTTTCATAAAGATTTATAATTTATATTACTCATTCAATATTATTTCTCTTAATATTATTTTCATTTAAACTATAAATTAAACATATTAAATGTAGAAAATAATAATATAAATGTTATATTTTAATAAATTTATTAAAAATTAATATAAATATTATATTTAAATTATTAAAATAAAATATATTAATATAAAAAAAGTCGATACACGGATTATAATATATGTGTTTATGCTAGTGTATATTATATAAATATAAATATTTAAATAGAGTATGTATTTAGCGGAATCCTCTTTTTTTTTTTCTTGTGAGAATGCAAACGATGAATACTATTCATTGTATTTGATCACGTATTGGATATATATATATATATATATATAATATTTATTTTTGGAGTATGATTGAATTGAATTTAGCAGAATATAAAATCCGAATCATTGAATTTTTATTGGTTGACAAAGTTTTATTTAAAAAATATAATTTTATACAAAAGTTCATGTACGATTTCGCTGGTAAATAATATTTTATTTTTTTAATTAATTTACATAAACTAAATAAGAGTAAAAGTTATAAAAATATGTAGTTATATTATAAACCTTCATATTTAATAAATTTTCTTTATTCTCAGTGATCTAGTATTGTTATAGATTTTTTTTAATCTTTATTGATCCTTCATGTATTTTGTTTCATTAAAATATGGATTGAATCAATGACTTGATGTATATGAAGTGATTTAATTTGAACTTTAAGAATCAATTTGTTTATAAGTTTATTGGATAAAATCAAATAAACTCTATTTTGTATGTGGAGTCTAATGATGCCAGATTTGTTTATTTATTTATTTGAAGAGTAAGATCTCTACTTAATTTTTAAGAGTGTACAGGAATTGACTTAGTTCATTTTTTTTATTAAATAGTATTCATATTAAAATTAAAGTTTAATTCAGTTTGATTTCTTTAAAGTTAATATAAAATCTGAAGTAAACTAAACCATATTAGCATTTTTCTGTTTAATTTGAATTAAATTTTAAATTTTATTATAATAATATTTTAAAATTTGTATAATAAAAAATATATTATTTTATTTATATTTTTTACTTTATTTTATATTTATAAACAAAATACACAGTCTTTTAACTAAAAACGTTATCGTGTTTTAATAAATATAAATATATACTAAATAAAATACAATGAAATCATAAACAACATTCAAGATAGTTACTCAAGTATGTTTATAAATTATTAATTAATTCTAAATATATATAATATTATATTTAAATATAGTAAATATGCTTAGTTTTTGCACTTCATTATTAATCATGTTTAAAACAATTTTATAAGGTTTTATTTTAAAATAATTTTCTTAACCAATAAGCAAGGTCCTTCTTTAATTATAATTAATTATAATGAAAGTGCATTAATGACATTTTTAAAGGAAATTTTTCCACTCTTGGTGTTGAATATGAGAATATGAGAATTAATTTTTAATTAATAAATGAGACGAGAGAGTAAAATCTGCCCTTGTCCTTTGTCATAGCTAATACACATATACAACTATTAAAATCCTAATTAATGCTTATGAACAACATAATTTGTACCAAAAATTGGTACTGATAGTTTTTTCTTTTATATTTAAAAAAAGAATGAAATATATATATATATATATATATATATATATATCATTAATTATTTTTATTCATCTAATTACACATTTAGGATTATATATATATATATATATTAATTAATTAATTAATTAAAACTTTAATAATGTAAAACACATATCTTAAATAGATCTATTATATATAATTATGCTACTAACTTTCTAAGGTTTCAACTATATTTATTTTCTTTATATGACATACTATATTTTACATTCTTAAGATTTTTTCTATCAACAATTAAAGATAATGTAAATAGATGCACAAAAGAGTCTCAACCCTTTACAAATCATTTTTGATATAAATTAAGATTATTGTCAAATTTAACAAGATAGAATAACATTTCAAAACAAAAAAAAGTTTTGGGAAATTTTCTTTTTATACTACTGTTGGAGTACTCCTAAAGTATTCTTATTTATATCATTCTTTGTTATTCAAAAGATATTATTATTATATTCTAATGCATTTGTATATGTTCTGTGAATTTTATTCTTAAAATAAGGTTGAAGTATCCTTAAAATGTTCTTATTTATATTATTTTTTGTTATTAAAAAAATTATTATTATTATTATTATGAGAGAAGTTTTTCTACCAAGCTATGATTATTATTATTCTTATTTTGAAGATATAATAATTATTATTATTATAATTACAATAAATATTTTAATTATAGTTATAATTATTAATGTTAATATTATTATTGTTAAAATTATTATTACTATTATTACTTTATTATTATTATTTTTATCATTATAATTATTATTATTATAATAATAAATATTATTATTCTTATTATTCTTCTTGTTATTATTATTATTATATTTTCATGCATTTGTATACATTTTAGAAAATTTCCTTCTTATAATAAGACTGGAGCATTCCTGAAGTGTTCCTACTTATATAATTTTTTACTATTAAAAAAAATTATTATTATTATATTATTATTATTATTATTATTATTATTATTATCGTGTATTTGTGTTAAATTTTCTTCTTCTTGTAATAGGGTTGGTGTACCTTGAAATTGTTTCTATTTATATTATTATTTGTTGTCTTAAAACAATATTAATATTAATATTATTATATTCTCGTACATTTGTGTACGTTATGAAAAATTAAGGTTGAAATACTCCTAAAGTGTTCGTGTTATTACCATTTTGTTATCATTATTATTATTGTTGTTCTTATTGTTATTAATAATATTATTATTATTTTATTAATTTTTATTCTCGGACATTTGTGTACGTTCCAAAATTTTTTCTTATTGTAATAGAATTGGAACATTCCTAAAATGTTCCTATTTATATCATTCTTTGTTGTTCAAAAATTATTATTATTATTATTATTATTATTATTATTATATTCTCGTGTATTTGTATACATTTTGGAAAATTTTATTCTCCTAATAGAGTTGAAAGATCTCTAAATGTTCTTATTTATTTCATTTTTTACTATTAAAAGAATTATTATTATTATTATTATTATTTAATTGCATTCACATTTTCTGTGAAATTTTTGGTAGTTTTGTATCCTCTAGCTGTATATTATGAAGAACTTAAAAAGTATAAAGAAGGTAAGTATTGACCTAAAAGACCCACCTGCCAAAGATGTTTGATAAAAATGAGGCAGAGATTATGATACAGAGAAGGGTGAACTTCTTAAGCATGAGACTATCCATAGTTGACAGTGCGGTTTTGCAGTGTTGTTGACATTCTTAAGAACAAATCTCCACAGAAGAAAACTTTTTTAGTGAAGTTTGAAACTAAGTGTTCCACTCTTCTGTATTTATAGATGCACCAAGCAAAACTAATGTCCCAAAACTCTACAACTCATGCTCCACAATCAATAGCATAGACAAGGGACGGTAGAGAAAATGAAGAAGAGAACTCCAACTTATCATGATTGACATTTGACTGAGGGTATTATTGAATTCTATATATGCAGTTATATTAATTAACAACAAATTTACTTAAAACATTCTTCTTTTTTATCACTAGAGATCTTTGCTAATTGGATAGGGCAATTGAAAATTTTAGTAGAAATTTTAGATATCACCCATTTAGTTCAATTTTTAGTTTTAATTTGTCTAATATTCTGTTTATTCGTTTTTTATATTAATTTTGATATATATATATATATATATATATATATAGTTGTGAAAAATTAGTTAATTTCATCATGTATATAACTAAGACTAAGACTAAGACGATTTCTAACTTTTTAATGGAACTCGTTTATTTTATTTGTAATAAATATTTAAAATATATTAGATAGATAAAGATATTAATCAATACCTTAATTTTTATTTTTTACTTTTAATATCAAATAAGTTACATATTTACTGTATATACTTTATTTGCTTATAAATTAAATTAATTGAATTGAATTTTCTAAAAAGTATATTTCTCCAAGGCATAAAACCCCTTAATTTGCTCATATTTTTGCTTTTTTCCAATATATATATTTTTGTTCTTTTTTATTTTATATTTTCTATGATACTATATCAAAATATTTTAATACACCATCAAAAATAATTATTTTGAAATTAATAAAGATTATATAACCTTCCATTGTTGATATTGATTCTTCTAAAAGTTATTATTTAATATCAAAGTTGTGTTTCTTCATTTTCTTGTAAAAACTACATATTTATCATAATCAGGGGTGGTACAAGGCCCAAGCAGGTAAAATAACCTCTTTAAGCCTCAAGGCTTTAAAGGCCTAAAAAAAATTTAATATGCTTTAGGCCTTAAGGCCACAAAGGCCTAAAAAATATTTAATATGTTTTACGCCTCAAAAATATTTAATATGCTTTAGGCCTCAAGGCCTCAAAGATCTCAACAAAATTTAATACTTACATATTACTATAAAATAAAAAAATATTTAATTTTAAAATTATAATAACAAAAATTTATTTAAAAATTTAAATATTTTAACTGACTTTAAGTTTACATTGGTACTATAAATATTATTTAATGACTTTAAATTTATATTGGTACTATAAATACTATTTAATAAATAATATTCTTGAAACTTTCTTATAATAAATAAATGAATAATATTTTAAAAAAAATTTGAACAGTCAATGAATCTCTCTCAAAACTTTCTAATTTATCTCTTCCCTATATATCATTGTTTGACTCTTCCACTTCTCTCATTCTTTCTTCACTTATTTGGTTTCTTCCTCTGTCTCTTTGTTCCTTCCATAATATTATTTCAACTTGTTTTGAGTTTCAAAATTCTTTCATTTCATATTTCATCATTTTATACTGTGCATAATTCTTTCATTTTATATTTCATCATTTTATATTGTGCATTTATGCGCGTGTGTTTTGGAGACTTTGAGCAGTAGATTGATTGAGGAAGAATTTGTGTTCACTTTGGCTCCTTTTGAGTGTATCATATATTTTTAATTAAGATAAGAGTACACATATTTTTAATTAAGATAAGAGTACAAAACTTGAAAAACATATGAAATTCACACAACACATATTATTTTTAATTAAGATAAGAGTACACATGTTATTTCCAACTTCTTAGGTGTACAAAACATGAAGTTAAATTAATTATGCTCTATAGGCCCGGGATGAAGAGGACTTGAACGATATGGTAGTGGATCATATTTTCCAGAGTCATCTTTGTTAGCCCTAAGAATGCTCGTCTCGATGCTGCTTTCTTCTTTCATATTCAGTTCCTTCCTCGTCGCCTTGTATCCTCTAGCTGCATATGAAATATATTTTCATATATTTTTAATTAAGATAAGAGTAGACATGTTTTTAATTAAGATAAGAGTACAAAACTTGAGAAATATATGAAATTCACACAACACATTTTATTTTTAATTAAGATAAGAGTACACATGTTATTTCCAACTTCTAAGGTGTACAAAACATGAAGTTAGATTAATTATGCTCTATAGGCCCGAGATGAAGAGGACTTGAACGATATAGTGGTGGATCATATAATCCATAGTCGCATGTGCTCATCTCGACGCTGCTTTCTTTTTTCATATTCAGTTCCTTCCTCGTAGCCTTGTATCTTCTAGTTGCGATGCATTAAGCACAAATCAAGATAATGTCAAGAACTTAAGTATAGAGAAGGTAAGCATTGAGAAAAAAAAAGACCCACCTGTAAAAAATCTTGATAAGAGTGACACAGAGATTACGAGCTAGATAAGGATGAACTAATTATTATTATTATTATTATTTTATTAATTTTTATTTTTACTATTATTATTATTATTATTATTATTATATTCTCGTGTATTTGTGTATGTTTTGAGATATTTTATTTTTTTAATAAGATTAAAATACTTCTAAAGTGTTTCTACTTATATAAAAATTATTATTATTATATTATCATGCATTTGTGTACGATATGAGAAATTTTCTTCTTACAATAAGATTAGAGCTTTTCTTATAATGTTTCTGTTTATATCACTTTTTTGTTGTTCAAAAAATTATTATTATTATTATCATTATTATTCTTATTATTATTATTATTATTATTATTATTATTATTATTATTATTATTATTATTATTATATTTTTGTGCATTTGTGTATATTATGAGAAATTTTGTCTTATAGTAGAGTTAGAGGGCTCCCTAAAGTATTCTCATTTATTTCTTTCTTTGTTGTTAAAAAAACTGAGCCGTTAAGATTTACAGGAGTTTATTTCAATGAATTTAGTCAAATGTGTTTAAATGTCAGTCATTAATTTTCACTAAATATTACACATTCAAAAGTCAATACATTCAGAAGTCAATGTTTTGTCTTTATCTTTAATTCCATTTAATTCAACTTTAATTCTCTAATTTTGAATCCAACTCAGCTCTTACCTTTCATACAGCATTTTCCACGAAGACTCCCTGTCATGCATCTCCACAGTCTTATAAAAAGTCATTAGGAATGTGCTAATACCTACATACCAAATTACTTACTCACTTTCATATTAGTGATGACAATAATGTCACGCTATTCATCTCTTGCTTTTGTTTTACTGTGTCTTTGTAATCTCTATTCCTTAGAAGCCCTCAATGGTGGATTTAGTGTGGAGATCATTCACCGTGACTCATCAAAATCACCATTCTATAACTCCTCACAAACTCACTTCCAAAGAATTGCCAATGCCCTGAGTCAGTTCCATTCTCCGTCTGAACCATTTCAACAAATCTTTTGTGTCTCCAAACACACCTCAGTCACCTTTAACTTCGGCTCTAGGAGAATATCTAATGAGGTATTCAATTGGAACCCCTCCAGTCGAAGTCTATGGAATTCTTGATACTGGTAGTGACATTACTTGGCTTCAATGCCGACCATGTCAAAATTGTTTCAAGCAAAGCACTCCTATTTTCGATCCTTCAAAATCCAAAACATACAAAACCATCTCTTGCACTTCTGATATATGTGGTTCTACACTAGGTACCTCTTGCGAGGCACCCACCAGAAGTTGTAAATATTTTATTCACTATTCTGGTGGGGCACAGTCACAAGGAGATCTTAGTTTAGAGACCCTTACCTTAGGCTCCACCAATGGCTCTTTAGTCAAAATTCCCCGAATCATGTTTTAGTTGAACGAGGGAATTCTGGCCTAGTTGGCCTAGGACGTGGACCAACGTCCCTTATAAATCAATTGGGTCCATCAATAGGTGGAAAGTTTTCTTATTGTTTGGTACCAGCATTTTCAAAACCTAATTCGTCTGGCAAACTCAATTTTGGAAATGCTGCTGTGGTTTCTGGGCCTGGGACTGTCACAACCCCGTTATATTCACGAAATGGAGAAGTATTTTACTACCTAAACTTAGAAGCAGTTAGTGTGGGAAACAATAGAATAGAGTTTGAAAGCTCTTTAGCTAACTCTAGTGGAAAGGGAAATATTATAATTGACTCCGGTGTACAACTCTCTATTCTGCCAATTGATGTTTACTCAAAATTGGAATCAGCTATTGCCAAGACAATTAAGTTACCCCGTGCTAAGGATCCAAATGAAGTGTCGAAGCTTTGTTACAAAACTACATCAGATAAAGTAGATGTACCAGTGATCACAACACATTTTAGTGGTGCAAATGTCCTTTTATATAGTTCCAACACCTTTTTTAGAGTGGCTGATGATGTTGTGTGCTTCGCATTCGTGCCAAGTCAAACTCGTGTTGTTTTTGGGAACTTGGCTCAGCAAAACATGTTGGTAGGGTATGATCTTCAGAAGAATACAGTGTCCTTTTTGTGGATTGCACAAAACAGTGATTGATTTATTTTTGTTTGTTTTGCTAACTATTTTCAAGAAATAAATTCTTTTAGTAAAACTTTTGTCTAGCTGAATATTCTCTTTTCTTTTCGACTAAATCATTATCACATTTTTATTGCTTATCCTTTTTTCCTCTCCATGAAAGATAAGTAGTAACATTCCATAGTATTGGATTCCATAATAGACTATAACTATAAATTTAATATACTTTGACACTCTACATGGTCTAATGCTAGCATAAAGGAGGGTATGAGTTTGTGCAGGTATATGCTGAGCATACTTAGATATTGAATGTTGTTGCTACATGTTCTATCACTTGTTACATTATGTTGGAATTATTCAACATGATGTTGTATGGCTGATAACGGACCAATTAGAAGCAATTTCAATAACCTGTCAAAGTTAAAAATTTTGTTGGGATTGTTGTTTAAATGCATGATATGGTAGGTTCATGCTGGTATTAAACTCGGACCGTGTTATTTTAGATGAGGATTGAGATATCCTTGCACTCTATTATTTAATTTATTTTTCACTAAAAAGAACGACTGGATCATATATCTCTATTATTGTTTTGAGTTGATGAAGAGTTGTTGTACAACTAGAAAGCAACTATAGCTTTCGGTGTTATTATTTACTAGTGCTGGGGAAAATATATACTATACATTGTTGATTCATATATTATTATCATTATTATTATTTTAATTATTATTATTATTTATTAATTGTTATTCTTATTATTCTTCTTTTTCATAATATTATTATTATATTTTCGTGTATTTATGTACGTTTTAGAAAATTTTCTTTTTGTAACGAGGTTGGAACACTTTTAAAGTATTCTTATTTATATAATTATTTGTTAAAATTATTATTATTATTATTATATTCTCGTACATTTGTGTATGTTATACGAAATTTTATTCTTAAAATAGGGTTGAAGCACTCTTAAAGTGTTCCTGTTTATATTATACTATACTTTGTTGTTTAAAAAATTATTATTATTATTATGAGAGAAATTTTTCTACCATACTATTATTATTATTATTCTTATTTTGAAGATATAATAATTATTATTATAATTACAATAAAGATTTTTATTATAATTATAATTATTAATATTAATATTATTATTGTTAATATTATTATTATCATTATAATAATAATAATTATTATTATTATAATAAAGATTGTTATTCTTACTACTACTATTATATTTTCGTGCATTTGTGTACGTTTTGAAAAGTTTTCTTCTTATAATAGGGTTGGAGCACCCGTAAAGTGTTTCTATTTATATGATTCTTTGCTGTTAAAAAATTATTATTATTATTATTATTATATTATTATCGTGTATTTGTGTACGTTGTGGAAAATCTCTTCTTGTAATAGGGTTGGTGCATCCTTAAAATATTTCTATTTATATCATTCTTTGCTGTTAAAAAAATATTAATATTAATATTATTATAATCTCCTGCATTTGTGTACGTTATAAAAAATTAGGATTGGAACACCTCTAAAGTATTCGTGTTATTATCATTTTCTTATCATTATTATTATTATTATTATTATTGTTATTGTTATTAATATTAATATTATTATTTATTTTATTAATTGTTATTCTTACTATTTGTAATATCCTATAAAATAGTTGTGGAATAAAAACTAACCTAGCATTTAATTTTAGAAATAAATAAGACAATACCTATTTTTTTAACAGAAGAGTTGTTTAAGTAAATAAAAGATACTTATTTACTTTTTATTTTTATAACACCAACTCTCTCTCTCATAAGATATTCTCTCTCTTAGATATTTTATATCTCTATGAAGATATTCTTCTCTAAAAAGATATTCTATTTTATTTTTATAAAAACTATCAACTTTAGATATTCTGTTTTATTCTAATAAAAACCACCAATTATATCTAAGAAGATATTTTGTTTATAAAAACTACCAAATCTCTCTCTTTCTTTAAGAAGATATACAGTTTTATGAAAACTACCATCTCTCAAACAAATTCTCTTTAAAATTTTTTACCTTCTCTCTAGATTTGTGATCTCATAGGTTATCAGATTGACAATCAGAGGACATCCTTAGATTCCTAGTATTGAGTAGATCAAGAGTGTCCGATCAGATTCTTGAACAGAGTTAGGTGAACAGAGTTAGGTTGCTTGTGATTTTAGGGTTTTGAGTATCTCTACTCTATAGATGTAAGGAAAGCTAGTTTGACTGATTTTTAGATATATATTGTAATTATTTATTTTATTAAATATGAATTAAATGAATATGAATGGAATGAAATGAATGTTTATGTATGGTATGATGTAGTATCAATAATATTTGTGAATGATGTGGTGTGTGATCAAGACATAGTATCTTCAGGAAAGGAGATTCTAAGGAGGTATCATGAATGGTAGGATGTGCATTGTTTGGGGATTCTAAGGAGGTATCATGAATCTACTGGTACATTGGATTCACATGGATGAAGATTACCAGTTGGTGAAAAGTCGAATGAGGTTCATATGGTCTTGTCCGAGGTTTGAAATATGATCCCGATGGAATAGGACATATAGATTAGCCCTGTGCATACGGGATCCGAGGTTTGAAATATGAGCCTGATCGGAATGGACTGTTCTGAGGTTTGAAATATGAGCCTGATCGGAACAGTTATGTGGTATATGACAGGTGCACACTTATGAGTCCGGAAGTAGAGAGTCTAGTGTCTTTGTTTGTGAGTCAGCAACGTATGTATGATGTGAGATGAATTATAAAAGATTTAATTGTTGCTGTTTTGTTGAGATAGAAATCTAATTTATGAAAATATATATTTTTTTTAAAACTCTCTAGCTTACCCTTCTTTTGTGTGTTGTGATGGAGAAGCTTCATTTTATTTTATTTGTAATTTTATAAAGATATTTTATTAAATCTTATGCAGAAAAGTATATTTTGAAATACATAAATGTATAAATTTTTATATTCAAGTTTATTATAATTTTTTTTTATTCAATAAAGTTTCTATTATATGAAAAATATGTGATGTTACACTATTCTTCTTCATCTTCTTCTTCTTATTATTTATTATTATTATTATTATTATTATTATTATTATATTCTTCGTGCATTTGTATACTGAAAAATTTTCATAGTTTAATAAGGTTGAAGCACTCCTAAAGTGTTTCTATTTATATTATTCTTTATTGTTAAAATAATAATAATAATAATAATATTATTATATTCTCGTGCATTTGTGTATATTTTGAGAAATTTTATTCTTGTAATAGGGTTGGAGCACCCTTAAAGTATTCTTATTTATTTTATTCTTTGTTGTTAAAAAAAAATTATTATTATTATTATTATTGTTGTTATTATTATTATAATATTCCTGTGAATTTGTTTACGTTTTGAGAAATTTTTTTTTATAATAGGATTGGAACATCTCTTAAGTGTTTTTATTTATATCGTTTTTTGCTCTTAAAAAAATTATTATTATTATTATTGTTATGATATTCTCATAATTATAATAATAATTATTTAAAACATTTTTTTTTATCAGTAGAGATCTTTACTAATTGGATAGGGCAATTGAAAATTTTAGTAGACATTTTAGATATCACCCATTTAGTTCAATTTTTAGTTTTAATTTATCTAGTATTCTGTTTATTCATTTTTTATATTAATTATATATATAGATATAGATATATAGATATAGATATAGATATAGATATAGATAGATAGATAGATTTGGTTGTGAAAATTAGTAAATTTCATCATGTATGTAACTAATAACTAAGACTAAGACAATTTCTAACTTTTTAATGGAACTCGTTTATTTTATTTGTAATAAATCTTTAAAATATATTAGATAGATAAAGATATTAATCAATACCTTAATTTTTATATTTTTTATTTTTAATATCAAATAAGTTACAGATTTGGTGTATATACTTTATTTGCTTATAAATTAAACTAATTGAATTGAATTTTCTAAAAAGTATATTTTTCCAACATATTTCTCAAAGGCATAAAACCCCTTAATTTGCTTATATTTTTTCATTTTTTCAATATATCTTATTTTTTTCTTTTTTATTTTATATTTTCTATGATACTATATCAAAATATTTTAATACACCATCAAAAATAATTATTTTGAAATTAATAAAGATTATACAACCTTTCATTGTTGATATTGATTCTTCTAAAAGTTATTTACTAATATCAAAGTTGTGTTTCTTCATTTTCTTGTACAAACTACATATTTATCATAACTAATTTACAATTTGATCATGGTATGCCTTCCCTTATTATAAGAGTTCTAACTTTCTGTCACAATAGTATTGATATTCAACTTACAACTATTTTTTAACCATTATCAATTCTGAAAATGAAAAACATATATTTGGGTGAGATTTTATATAATTGAAACTTGGTCCAATATAATGAGGAGAGAAAAAAAGGTACTCCACTTTCATATTTATCACAGAGATTATCATTAACTGATTAATTTTTACCATATTATGTTAAAAATTCATTTAAAGTTTCATTAAAATGTTATTTATATTTGGATATAAATACTTTAATTTATGATGATTAATTCGAACCATAATAGTAAAACAATAGGATGATAATAATTACATTGTAAGCAGCACCATCATCATCATCATATATATATATATATATATATATATATATATATATATATATATATATATATATATATATATATATATTTTAT
>Ga0099825_1002012_pt1 | contig 26657 bp, 13 predicted proteins | sample SiratroredBW_FD_76838 | JGI IMG/M metagenome (GOLD analysis project Ga0099825, IMG submission 76838) | Root nodule microbial communities of legume samples collected from California, USA - Siratro red BW | ecosystem: Host-associated > Plants > Roots > Nodule | place: USA: California | collected... | reverse complement strand
TTCGTGGTGTAGAGATCAACTTCTTGATGGAAGAGATCCATGGGAATTCTGATTTATTTCGTCGAAAAACATTATATGGGCTTAGAAGTGGTGGTAAAGCATGGTCGATTTGAGATTCTTCTGAGATATGCTGATATTCTATAAGGTTTCCTATTTTAGAGGAAAGGGTCTTTTTACAGGAGTCTGGGATACTAATCTTCGAAGAAAGACTGATAGGGGTTTCTGAGGAGGTGGATGGTATGTTCATGATTTAGGAAGATCTCTCTCTACTCACTTTAAATTTATATAATGCACCCAGTTTTTTAAAAGAAATGAACTCAGCTAGATATCAGTTAGGCTCTGATACCATATATAAACATATATATATAAAATTCATATATATATATATATATATATATATATATATATATATATATATATAAAACATATATATATATATATATAACATATATATATATATATATATAAACATACATCTTACATTGGATATTTCGTACCGATTATATATAAAACTAAATTATAATAAATAAGTAAAAAAATAAAGTACAAATATTGTAACATTCCAAAACTATTGCTCTTTTAAATGCTATGATTAGTATTATTATTTAAATGATTTAAATAATCTTATATGTCTTAGAAATAACTAAATAGATGTATAAAGAATTTGCCATCTATTTTAAGAGTTAATAATTAAAGTTTCATCTAACACTTTTCTCTAATAAAACTAGAGATTGAACATTGGTTTGATGAAGTCATTGAAAAACAATTGAATATTAAATTTTTGTCTTTTATTTCACAAAGTGTTGTCAAAGATGAAAAATCTTAAGACTTTATCTAATTTTCCTGATCCTACGAATACTAGAATACGTGAGATGCTTAATCTGATACGGTTTGGAGAGATATTAGAAAGAAACAAAATAATGTAAGGAAATAACTTTTGCATAAAAAATTTATGAGAAGAATATACCATCTACATCAAAGAGAATAAACTTGCATATAAAGACTAATCATCTAGACCAAGTAACTTGTTTCATTTTAAGTATTATAATATGATGAGACTGTTGAAAGTCTTAGCTAATCATTTGAAAATCATTTTATTTACCACAAAATAAAAAAAAACTATTTAAATAATAAATAATTGTTAAAAATTAAAAAATATTAATATTTATAATTTTTTAAAATTATGTTGTTAGGTCCCGACTCAGGTCGTTAGATCGAGCTTAATGGAGGCATATCCACATTCAGTCAAGTTGAAATTAACTGGGTTAAATTTGACTAAATCAAGTTGGCTCATGTTCACTAATGTTGAGGTCGAGAATATATCAAACTTAATTAGGTTACTCTCACATCTTCTTGAGCTAAATCTATCCAAACACAGGTCGAGCTAAATCAGTGTAGACAAAGTTGACTCAAAATATAAAATTCAAAATATGAATTAGAGAAAATATAAAGAATTCAAATTCTTACCTTTTTTAATAAAATTTAAATTTCTTTAATTTTAAATAATATAATTACTTTAATTAAATTTTATAATTTCATTTTTTTAAATTCTTTATCCAAATAACATATTTTAACAAAAATATTTCAATTTCTTTAAAAAAAATAATTATCTTCTTAAAATGTCCCATCCGAACACATGGTTAAATGAGGTGTGAGAAACATACGGTGGCACAAAGGTAAAGAAAAACCCAACATCAATAGAACATTTTAACCCTTTAGAAATCACATGCAATAGTAACAGTAAGTACAAACACAATAAATACAAGAGATTCTGCAAACTGAAAAGAGATTCTTTCAAAAGCAAACTAAAAGAAAAAAAACAAAACTCCACTTATTGGAATCTACGAAGCACAGGTTCAAAAGCAGCTCTATGATAGAACACACGTATGATTGATCATCTTGCACACAGTGGTCCATTCACAGCTTGCAAGTAAAAATACTTGCCAAGCTACTGCAAACTTCTTTTCTCCTTCTTTATGAATATGAAAGTGATCAGAATGAAACAATAACCAATCCATTGAATTTGATTTGGGTTTGGATGCCACACCATTCTTCATCTCAGGAAGGGACAAAAATAGGCCAATGCCTGCAATCCAAGTTCCCAGTTAACTCCTGAATTTTTATGCTCACTGAAGGATTATATTTACAAGCCAATAAGTTGCAACTTACCCATTAAGCACTTGAAACTGCATTAATGGCTGGTTTAGCCATGACGTTTGTAACACCAGCATGGTCTGTGAAAAATAAACGATCAAATTTTAGGCATGAATTACAAATTTATTAGAATATCATAGATTTTGACTATTTATATGTAACCATTTTAAAATTTGACATATTTTACTTACTAAAGGGTGTTCTTTGTACGAAGAAGCAAGCTCCAATAACAATGTAGCACAGCAGGAGAACAAGGCCTTTCAAGTAGTGAGAAGTACCATCCTATATAAATAAGGGTGGTTTTGTCAATCCTTATATTCCATTAGGAGATTGAATGAAAATGTAGTGTTTTTGTCTCTTGAATTTTGTTAAGTATACCTGTAAAGTGAAGCTCGTGAGTATTATTGCCAAAGCGACGGAACCTGTCTCTAGGAGGTTGAAGTCCAAATCCATTTTGATACCCATTGTCCAAGCAACGATCACACATAAAGGGACCTATATTGTAATTGTATAATCTTTCATTAAAAGAAGCAGAAAAAAGAAGAACTGCATGAACTTATGAAAGTATCCATTTACATATTATATTTAGGTGTGTATCTTACCACAAACATGCCAATCTGAGTTGCTGAACCCAATGCAACACCCAATGAAATGTCCTGTAGTCAAAGCATACTTTAGTTTCTATGGATTTCATATTTTCTTCAAAACATTTATTGGTTGGTCAATAAGAATATTATACTAAATGTAACACTCTCAAGTTCTCACCAGCTTGTTCTTGAAAGCAAATATGATTGCTCCTGCATGTTCAGCTGCATTGCCAACTATAGGTAGCAAGATTATGCTGAGGAAGCTCACAGACAAACCCCATGAATCTGATGCATCCTGTTATAAGTTTGGCAATTTTATCATCGATACTATACATAGCCAAAATAAGATTCGTTTTTTCTAAATATTTTATGAGCATTACCTCAATTGTATCCACCACATATTCAGACAACAAAGCAATGAACACAGTCATCCCAATCAGCCAAGCAATGCCACTCCAGAGTCCAATGACAGCTTCTTCATCTGAACCATTGTTGTCATCTTCATCCTCCTGACCAATTCACAATGTTAAATACTTCTAAGATGTTGGCATGAGTTAGATTCATTAATTACAAACCAACTTCACCATTTTCATGGTTCAAGAAAAAAAACCTTACATCTTCAGCTTCAAATAACTGCCTGTGTGTCCACAGTTGAAAGATAATGTAAACAACATATGCAATCAGCATCACAATGCTAGCAGCTCTTGACAAGTGGAGTGAAGGATCAACAGTGAGAGCAGCTGAGGCAGCGCTATATTTGAACAGCATTGGAAGTAAGTAGCACAACAATGCCAACAACAGCATAAGCGAGTTCACATCTCCTTGTCTCTGTAAATTCAATTTCAATTAACCTTAGTCGTTGTTCCATTACTAAAAAATGAAAAACACCAAGAACAAATGAAAAATATACACACATTAGAAGAAACTGTAAATGGATGTTAGAGTCTTACTCTATCATATCTTTGTTCCAATCTAAGGTTTGCAATGCCACCACACAATAGAGAGGTGCCAAGAACCAGAAGAAGGTTTGAAAGAATAGATCCCAACAGAGAATACTTGACCACAGCAATTTTGTTATTGCTGAGGGCAAATATTGCTATTATGAGCTCAGTAACATTCCCACACGTCGCGTTCAGCAGTCCTCCAACTGTAATTGAGAACATGTGAAACATTTAGCTGCAGTGATACCACGATCAATTTTACTTCACAATTTGTTGGAGCACGCTTTTTTACTGTAGTTTAAACCCATTGATTTTACTGTTTCCAAGAAAAAAAGAGTATCACGTGGTTTTGTCTAGAAAATGTGATGGTGCAATAATGTCAGAAGAGTCTTGATCCTTGACGTTTATATCTATGTTCCAAATTAAATATTCACCAGTAAAGAAAATTTTTACTGTGAGAAAAATCTCAAAATTGATGATGCAAATGCAATCAAGGTTCATACCAGTGGGACCAGTGTAGAAGGCAACTTGTCTGCAGTATTTTGGAGGCACAGTCACCAACAGAGAAAACAAAGCGAGAATCAGAAAGCAACCCAGAAACAAAAAGCTTGTTGTATAACAGATAATCCTGAGAAAAAAAAGAAAGGGTGCAACAAGTTCATGGAGGTTCCTTACTCAGTGATGAAGCTCACACGTTCAGCAAGTGGGGTGAGTCCAAGTAAGCTCAACACAAAAACCCAAGGCTGTTCATAACAACAATAAAATATAGAATAGTCAATAGTCATATATAACTGCAAATGATTAGCAATAGAAAAATCAGCCTGCAACATAAAACCCTTTTATTGAAACACACACTCGTGAATTTTAAAGTAGTTTCACGTGACCAACATAGTTTGAAACCGCCCTCCTCAATCATAGTCCTCAAAATATGGTCTAACTAGTTTTATACTCAAAAATAGTTCATTTGGTTGACCATGGTATTTATGCAGATGTTAGAAAATGTTTCAGAAACGTTTTGGTCACATCCATGGAAATTGCTTTGAAATGATTGGTTTATTGACAGATAAACATTGGAAGTAGCTATAGAACTACCAGTGAAGAACACAGGTTTAATGAAGAGATGAGAGAGATTAACTCACTCTTGCAAGGCCACAATACTCAGCAATGATGGCAGCAGGAATGGCAGGGATGAGAATGGAAAGCTTGGTGCCAAGAATAACCTCTTGCAAGTTGAAAAGCACGTTTCGGAGAATGGCACAAGGAACCTTCGAGACAAGAGTGCGATCAGACCTCTTGCGAAGAGAGTTGGAGGATTTGCTGTGAGCAGTGCGGCCATGTCTCATTTCCCTGGTCAGCACCTTGGGGTTGCCGTTCTCCAATAGCCATGGTTCTACTTGAGAACCCATTTTTGCTACCTGTTTGAGGTTTGATGTAGAAGAAACAGAAAACTGCGATAGGATAAGCCTTGCACAAAACTACTAGCGTATCTTGTCGCAGTTACTATAGATAGCTACGTGTGCATGTATTTTTTTTCTTGAAACAAAAGACACTGAGTACGTATTTATAATGAGCCTTCCAAACCTATGTGGGAACCTTCCTCGAAGTTTCCCTTTGTATATATAAAATGATTTAAAAATTGCTCTTAAATTTAATTCATCCATGTTATTTCTTGGTTTTTTTTTTTTCAGCAAGATTTTTTGCGTTTATATTACTTGTGTTTGATATTTTTCATGCAGATCATATATATATATATATATATATGCACTCAATGTTGTGGTTTTTTTCATGGGCTAATTTTTTCTTAAAATTTACAGAATAGATAAAAAAAATATTTCCACGGTAGATAAATTATATCATTATGATACGATTTTATTTAATTATATCATGATAGCATAACTTTATTATGAAAAGTGAAATGGTGGAACTTTCACATTATATCACTTAATTTAAACACAAAAAAACAAATCTAGTTTAATTGAAATAGTGTCATAATGATATATGAAAGTTGTAATTTTGATGAGGATTTTATTTTTTCTACACACTAAGTTCAAATCTTAAATTGAAATAATTAAAGACTAAATTAAAAATAATTATATTTTAAAATAGAATAATTAAATGCTAAATTTAATATAATGAAATGTTAAATTAAACTTAAGCATGATGACTAACATGGAAGGAACGGCAATGTGGTTTGTGTGAATTAATTATTTTTTAATTAATCTTTAATTCATGGTTATGTGGTTTGTGTGAATTAATTATTTTTTAATTAGCCTTTAATTCATGGTGAGAAACATGCAGGGGCAACGCATAAGAAAACCACAATGTGGTTTGGATAAATTAATTAATTTTTAATTAGCCTTTAATTCATGGTGAACATGCAGGGGGCAGTGCATAAGGAAATAGCAATGTGATTGTTAGAATTAATTATTTTTAATTTAGTCTTTAATTATTTTAATTTAAAATTTCATTATATTAAATTTAACATTTAATTATTTTATTTCAAAAAATAATTATTTTTTATTTAGTTTTAATTATTTTAATTTAAAATTTTAATTATTTTTAGTTTCAATTAACTCAGCATGTAGAAAAATTAAAATGCCTAAATTAATATACATTAAAATTGTATTGATCTAACATGATTTTATTTTATTAAGATTATAATCTAAATTATGTCATCATACAACGATTTTAATTAACTTAAATTAATATTTTTATTTAAATTAAGTGATATAGTAAAGTCGTATCATGAAATGATATTTATATTTGTTTATAATAAAATCGTCTCAATTTAATATGATTTACCTGAATAAAAATATTTTTTATTTTAAAAATTTTGAAAAAAAAAATCTAGAAATAGATAAAAAAAAATAAAAAAACCAATGTTGTTTCAAAGGAAAAAAGTTTATGAAAGAAACAAGTGCTGTGTGAGCTGCTATGGCATTGAATAATGCAAAGTACAAATCACTGTCCGGTTATACTTTACCATGGACCTTTACCAACTTGGCCGCAAATAATGTCAAAACGGTGAAATAAACTTTAGATTCCATAAAAAATTATAAAACTAATCATTTCACACTACTAAATAAAACGTTTTTTTATATCAGAATACATGATATCGGTTAAAATAAAATTAATATAAATAAAAAATGTGGTAATATTTTTATAAATATTTAAATAAATGTTATATTAGTTAACACAAATTTAATGTGATATATTATATTTTAGGATGGACATGACTTATAACCGATATAGAAAAAATTAAAAAATAAAAATTTAAACTTTTAAAATTTTGTAACGATGTTAAAGATATTATGTTGGTTGGGAACTTATGTAATATGTAGTTTATATTATATTGGTTGAGACTTTTTAGGAGAGATATTAATTTTTGGGCGATATTTTTCTTTTGTGTTTTCTTTTCCTTCACTCAGTCTGGTTGCGTTCTCCTTCACTAAGTCTAACTGCCTTCTCTTTTACTGAGCATCGTTGTCTTCTCCTATTTCGCGTTTTCTTCTCACTGATTTTTATTTGCATATCGTGTGGTAGCGCTTTCTCTTCTCAGTGGTTTTCATTTGCATTTCGTGTTGTGTCGCTTTCTCTTCTCAGTAGTTTTCATTTGCATCTTTGTGTTCACTAATTTTGCTACGGTTCATTTGGTTTTATTTTCGACTTCTTCCACGTTCGTTTGGTATGCACAAGCTCCGCGATTGTCTCGGTTGAATGCTTGGTTCGACACCCCATGCCGCTTCTCTTTGCAAGAGGTTAGCAATTTTGTAAAATTCATTAAAAATAGTTAGAAATTTATTTTTGACCCAAATTTTTTATCAGCGGCTTAATTTAGTGTATATTTGATGGTAGAGTTACATTGTATAGATCTATCATAGATTTAAGATTTCAAAAATTTAGGACGAACAAACTTCAAACAGCTATAACTTTTAATAGAGAGCTCAAATTGAAAGGCTCCAAATATGAAAGTTGCTCGAATTGAGGTAAAGAAGCCCATGGAAATCCCAAAGGGGATTGGGCCATTGAAAATTTCAAAATTTCATCGTTTACTGTTATTTTTTTATTTTTTTTTATTTTCACCTAGTTTTTTAGATTGTAACATTTTATTTTACATATGTATACTTGCTAAGAAATTCTAGAATTTTTTATAATGTTTTCTTGTATCGATTAGAGATTTATCAACCCATTAATTTTTTTTTTCAAAAAAAATAAGACATTTTACATTGGTTGTAAGCTACAACCAATGTAATAGAGGACCTTTTACATCGATTGTAAGTTACAACTGACGTAAAAAGTCCTCTATTACATTGGTTCCAGCTCCAATTAATGTAATAAGTCTCGTCTTTTATCCTTTTAAATGCTCTATTAGATCATTTGTTTTTATAATCGATGCTATAGGTGTATTTTTTACATCAGTTGAAAAAACGACGTAAAAAAATATAACTTTTTACATCGCTTGCATCAACGTCGATTACGAAACCGACATATAAACCCTTACAGAATCGATATAAAATTTTATTTTTCTACTAATGTAATATTATGAAACCCTGTTTAAATATTTTATATTAACAAATATAAAATATACAAAGTGTATTATTGTCACTTATCTATATTTGATATTTTTCGATAAACAATTAGAACGTGTAATAAAGTTGTTTAATTTTGTAAAATTGATTGATCAAATTTATAATTAAAATTTGATATAAAGATCAAAATTGCACAGTGGTGAAATTATAGGTAGGAAAAGGAAATTTAAACCTATTCGGTTTTAGTTAGCATTAAGAAATTAAAATCAAAACTTGGTTTAAGGGAAAAAAAATACAAAGACTTTAATTTAGATGAAACAACTTTGAAGAACTAAAAGGATAGTAATTAACTAAAAAGTTAACTTACTAATTTACCACATTCGAAAATCCTAATAATTGCAAGTGATTTAAATTAAATTATGCTAATTTGTACATTTCCCTTAACTATACACTACTCAACATACTATCTTGCATGGAAGATAGTAGTGTCTTGACTGTGCAAGACAAGAAGAAATTAACAAACAGCATCAGTGCTGAAAAGTAATCGGACATTGACATAGAAAGTGGTAAGAAATTTCCAAAGGAAAAAGACATAACGTGCTTTTTATCTGCTCTATATATTGCCATAATCATCTTGCACAAAACAATTGTTCAAGAGATTTTAGAGAAGAAACCAGGCTTGGTAGTAGTTTTACTCAGAGGTTGGGAAGAACCACGTTCCACAAGGTACTGTGTCCTTCACTTACTTCACACTTTCACGGATAGTTGAACTCGTCACTTTTTTCTTTAAATTCTTGATTTTTTCTTTTCTGTTCTGAAATATTATTCATGAAAGATAAATTATGTTTAAGTAGGTTAAAATTATATAAAGGGTAGAAGTTTCTTTCTTTCCATCCTTAAGACAGTTATATATTATTATTAGACTTTCACGTATTTTTAAATCTACTAATACACCTTCAGAATTCAAATAAGAAAACTATTATTTATTTAAACTTTTAATTTTACTTTTAGGTTAGGTAAAATAGTTACCGATGATTACTTTATATATGATCACATGAAATTTCATATTTTGGATTATATATAATAATAATAATAATAATAATAATAATAATAATAATAATAATAATAATAATAATAATAATATAATAGAGAACCCATGAATGAATCAGGAGTTAACTCCTGATTGTTAAACAACATTTATATTTTCTGCAAAAACCTAAATAATAAATTTCAATTCAATCATTGTGTTTATTTTAAAATTTTCGTGTAGTGTTCTAAAATCAAATCATGCAATAATATTCGGGTCAGGATAAGGAATGTCTGCAGACATAAAGTATAGTGTTTAAGATTACTGTTGGTCCATATCATATAATATAAAAAATATTCTCCCTTTATTAATTATCTCTATTATTTGCTGCATATCTTCTACAGATTCATCATTTTTCATTGGTTCTGTGAACACCGTAGAACATGCTTTGGTCAAAATATCAAACCTCTTTATTTCAAGTGGCTGTATGGTAGTAGCTACAGAGGTATCACAGCTCTCCATCTCTCGTGACTATCTAGTTACAGAGGGACCGGAACCACTTGTCTTTATAATCAGTGTGTTCTTCTTTCAAATTCAAATCTGAAAGATATTTTTAACCGTACTATAATGTTGAATTTTAGAACAACATTCAAGGTACTAATGTTTTTAAAATAGAGTTAAATAGAAAAAAAAAATACAAATTTTTAGAGTAAAATTGAATCAAACTTTCTTTTTTGAGAATTGTTAATCCTTGCATGTGAAGGCAATCTTCCACTTGAATATCACTGCCAAACCCACCAAAAGATTTAAAAAAATATGGGAAAGTAACAATTTACATCCATGGCCATAAAGTGATGATGGTTCACAAGATTGCACAATCAGTGATGGATATTCTGCCATAACCATGCATTCGTAATTTGTTTTGTCGCATGTACATATCTGCTCAGCCACGAGGGGATCACATGCTAAGGAGGCAAACTGGTTCAGCTTTATGCTTGTGTCTATTCTTTCTCGACCAAATAAATGAGAATTGAGAATAACTCTTGCAATGTTCAAAACTTGGTTCTCTCTTTCTATCACATTATTATCATCACTTGCATCCAAAACTCATCAATGGATAGTAGTCCCATCTATTCTGCTAACCCTCCCTCTTCGATAACCACCCTTCAATGTTCCCAATAGCCACTAACATGTTTGCAACCTCAAGCACACATCCCCACATGCATTTGCTTTCCTCCTACCTTCGCACCTTCCACGAAACTTCCTATTTTCCCTTCAAATATATACTTGATATCAACCTATGCACACTTGCCAATCCATGCAAGCAACTCCCTATCTTTCTTTTAGCCCTATTCTACACAACTCTACAATGTTTTTTTTTTTTCAACCATAAAAATAATTATTGATCAGAAATTTGTCAAATTATTGGTATGACTCTTAATTTGTTTCGATTTTATCATTAAATGTGGGTAATGTATTGTTGGGTATCCAAATATAAGTCTAAGTTCTATATTGGATAGAAATAAATAAGTTGAGCAATATATAAAAAAGAAGATACATAAATTTAATGTTTTAAAATTTTGGATTAAAAATAGTGTCATTTTCTTATATGATTTGGCTCATTTCTCATATTTCTCATTTTTATGAGATTTCTCTTATTATGTCCTATCCGATTGTTCCAACATGTGTATTTATCACAATATTGCATTCAAATTTTACAATATATATATATGAGAGTTGAAAGTGGACAACTAAATTTATGGTCGTAGGTTGGTCCATATATCTAGTTTTTTTGTCCTACTTATTTTAAAAATAGAGTTGTGATGGATTGAAGTTTAGCAACATTATCTAACAAATTTTATATTGAAGCAAGTTGTGATGTTGTTTAAGAAAAAAGTATTAATATTAAGTCAATTGCGAAACTTACAAAATTATATTAAACACTCTATTTAACAACTTTAGTATGGAAGAGAATTTATGTGTAGGAAGTTTAAATTCGCCTTACGTTGTAAAATCCTTAAAATTAAGATAATCCAGTTTGTTTAAATTACTCTGCACATTATGGCCTTTTTTTGTTATAAGAAAAAAGCAGTTTTCTTAGTTGTGTTGATTGAAATATATTTATATTCACTCAAATTTATGTTTATTTTACTATAAATTAGTTTGTTTGGTGAAATAAGTTCAACTTTTTCCGATTTTAAGATGATATAAGTGAATTTCGTGATCCATTATTGGATTTCTAATTTTGTAATTAGTTGAAATAGATTGTAGGATATCAATCATATACGAAAAGAAAAATACGTTAAATTTAACAACTAACATATTTGATATAGGAAATTATTTCGGATGAAAGATATAGTTGCGTGAGAGAAACAAATTTGTATCATATAATTAAAATGAGAATAATATTAATCATTCAGCAATAATTCAATGATTAACACTATTTTCCTCATGAGTAATGCTCTCGTTAAACGTAAAATAGTAGTTTAATAACTTTCTAGGTTTCCTTGAACCTTCCTCTGTCGCTGTTTGTTACAATATAATGTTTGTTTGTATACAATGTGTCAGGAGTCTCTAGAACCGTATAATAAACAGTGGAACATTATGTGAGTGTGTCCATTTATGTGGTTCTTATTTCAATATGAGAATATTAAAATAAATTTGGTCACAATCCTCAATTATGGAAGTTGGTACACGTGGAGATATTTTAATATGGTACTGTGTCTGTGATGGAGATTGGACCACCTGAGCTCAACCTCATAATTCAGGAAGTTGAAGATAGTACAATAGTAATCATAGGAGAATGTCACCTAGGAATTGACCATGATATTTTTTTTTACTTTCATTACTTAACAATTCTATGTTTTCAATCAGTCAAAATTATGAAATTAGTCTTTAATTTAATAAATTTAATAGAGAAAAAAATGTCGTGCAAGATTTTAATATGAAATGTTTTTAAAATGTGTTCATAAAGCTTTATCATATATATTAAGAAACTAACTGTAGGCAGATATCAATTTGTAAATACAACAGCAATACTTTTATTGTATTAAACAAGTTGATTACATGAACCATAAAGACATAAACTTGGTTAAAAACTAAACTCTTGAAAATGTTACTTTATTGTTTGTAAAGGAGTTTTTAATATTTTCTTCAACTTTTCTTTGTCTTCCTCTATTTTTTCACGTAGTAGTTAAAGAAGTTATGAAATTTATTTATTTTATTAATGTTTTTGGTTGTCCCCTTTGCACATTATTTCATATATTTTTTTTTTCTGAATTTATAAGTCATCAATATTCATTGAAATGAAACTATTTTGTTATTCTTTCTGGGAATAAAACATTGTCATCATCACATACTAAATCACCTCATTTTGCCATACACTTTTAATCAACTAATATCAATTTAGGGCCATTTTAGGAAATATAAGGCTAAATTTTCCTTATCAGCAAATATGTCCAAATTCCATGTAAAAAGGTATTAGCGGAACCATGGATATATTCTTCTACAATTGATTTATTGAATAAGTATTTCACCATCATAATATTTGACCGCTATAAAATATTAACAGTTATAATAGCACATAAATATAAAATAAACGTTCATTTAATACCATAGCATACAACTCTAAATATATAAATAATTGCTTGAAAATATGAACAATCTAAATATAGGGTTTGTTAAATTATCAAATGTCTATTGAATATGCGAGGTTTATGTTTTTATATTTTGATAGATAACAAAAATTAAGTAAATGATTATATTGAATGTTCTAATAATATTTTATTATAGGAAAAGTAGTAAAATAGACTTGATCAATAATTACACAAAGACAGGAAACTAAACCTTTATAAATGAGGATTACATGAACTAAAAGTTTTTAAAGCCTGTAGCTATTGAGTTTAGCGTCAATCATTGAAACAGACGCGAATAGCATAAACTAAGTCTATGCTAAGTAGATATAAAATATTTTAATTTTTTAAATATAAGAAAAAAATAAATAAAAAATCACAATCATCAATAACATCAGTCTGAACGACACTAACTTAGAAAAGTATTATTTTTTAATTTAATTTAAAAAAAATAAGCATAAACTCGGACGCTAAATATAAAAAAAATATATATATAATACTAATAAAAAAAACAAAAAAGCTTTGTGTCTGTCTTCCCGCTCTAAAGTAACTTTTCAAAAAATCTTATAGTAGGTTTGACTCACACTAAAGCAAAAATAAAGAAAAATAATTCTTATCTAAGAAACTTTGAACGCTTTATTAAGTATTGTATTATATTACTCTATATTACGTATAAAACTAAAAAATTTCTTTAACTAAACATTCACTTTATATGATATATTTGATTTAAAAGAATTATCTATCTTATTCCAATCAAATAAAACAAATAAATATAGTAAAATTAATTTAAGAAAAATCACACCAACACATTAATATATTACAAAAATAGCACTATAATTTTCAATTAAAAACACCATTAAAATAATGGTATTTAGGTAATTAACACTAAAATCACGAAACAAACAATGCACAACTTCAACCTCTAAACTGACAATGCACAACTTTAACCTCTTCACTACGAGTTCTTCATCATCTAACTCGACTTCAAAAATGTATCTTTACTAACAATGCATGGATCAGTTTTTACTTTTAAAAAACACATTTCAAGCCAAATTATACATGTGTATAAATTAATCAAAACCAAAGGACCCAAAAAGGGAAAAGCAACACATGCATTCACATTCACAGACATAATATTCCAATCAACTCCCAATTTATTCATTATTCAAGCATAAATCCAATTTATTCAATATTCGAGTCAACTCCCAAATGATTCAATGTACAAATGAACTCAAATGACAAAATATTTATGGTTCAAAAACAAATTGAAATCTTTATCAACAAAAACATGTGTGAGATCTACAAACGCAAAAAAAATTATGGTTCAAAAATAGGTTGCAAACTTATTTATTCATGACGACAAAGTATTACCAGCCAAAAATAAACTCACCCATCTGTCTCAAAGTCAAACAATATCAGAGTTGAAAAAGATAAAAAGAGAGGATAAGTATAGTTATATTAACAACTATATGTTAACTAAATCGATACTATGTAATAAAAAAATGTGTAAAAAATTAAAAATTCCACGCTTAAATATAAAAAAAATATTATATATATATCATTGCCTACCTATGTATTAAAAAAGATTAAAGCATGAACAATGTCATATAAAAATTTTAAAAAATTAACGAGATCAAAAGCTAAAAAAACTTATAAGTTGAAAAAAAATTAAAAAAATGATCGACTAAATCAACGCTTTGTATTAAAAATATATAAAAAATTAAAATAAACAAAAATTTCTACTACGTGTCGACTTTAGATTGTATTTAGTCCACTCTAATTCATAAATTACTTTTGTGTCGTTTTAGATTGGACACTTTGCAATTATAAATAAAATAATATTTTTTGTGTCCCGTGAGTGGAGCTAAGCTTTTCTTTTTTCTTTTTTTTCCTATCATGTAGTGTCGGCTTTAAAGTGGTTTGACTTACTCTAATTCTTAGATTACTTTGGTATTGATTTAGATTGGGTTGACCCACTCCATTTGTGTCCCACCTTTGGCTAACGCTTCTCTTTGGTAGCTAATTCCTCACATTCTTGTAGTGTTTGTTTTGTATGAATGTGGTAGACAATAAACTCTATGAGTGTCTACAATATGTGTTCATGATAGACGGTTTGATAAGACTAGTTGATTGCATAACAAAATTTAAATTGGATATATTGAATGAATGATCTAATAGTGCTTAGTAAAAAATGAAATATACAATAAACCTCTAAGCATCTATATGTTGTTTATGTTAGATGGTATGATGAACTGGGTAACAATTTTGTTTGTTTAAAATAGTTAATTGTGTTAAAAGAGATCTTCTGAATATGTATATATACTAAAAATGCATTCAATCAAAGAGATATTATATCCAAAGATGAAAAGATTTCAATCTGCCAAATGACTTTATTTGACCCTTTTCTTTATATCTCTAAAATCTATCTTTTTCTAAGCACATTTGTTCAAATTAAACCTTACAAATATCTTTTTAATATATTGTGAATATCTCTATTTTTTTTAACATAAACAATTTGAATAATTGAAAACCTCAACTACTTTGGTTTACGTTTTGATTTGTTTTTACTAGTGTGTATTGCAAATATTTCCATATTAGTTTCTTAAACAGATTTGAGGCAAAATAAAAGATTATAAATCCTGTTGAGCGATGAAGATACGAAGACATTACAAAATTCAAACTTAACTAATTCAAGTATCATAGGACAAATTCAAAATAACTACATAAAGGGATTGAAGGTGAAGAATGAGAGAGAAAGAAAGGGCGAGTCAAACAATTCAAGCTATTCCAATGATCTTGTCGAAAATACTATAGTTACAATGAATGTTTAATCAAACTATTAGAGCTTATAGTCTTTTGAGTTGAGTGTTAAATCGTTGTTATTCTCTAAATTGTGAATTGTTAGTTTTCTTTTGTACTTTATTTAATAGTTTTTAATCGGAGTAGGAAGTTAAGAAAGTGTAACCTAAAGAGGTGTGAATAGTTGTTGTAGTTTGAAAATGATAAAATATTCATTGTAACTTAGAAAGGAGAGAATACTTGTTGTAACTTAAAAATATTCACTATAGACTATACTCAATATAAACTAGAGAGGAGAGAATGTTCATTATAATCTGAACAAGTGAGAGTATTCATTTAACTAAGTATTTAACTAAGTGTACTGATTAGTAGAAGCTAAATAATTATTTAAAGAAAGTGAATGTATTGATATATATTATTATTACTTATAAATTTTATCTATAATAAATTATTTAGAATATAATTGAATAAATACTCAACATATACATCTTCTTTAAGAAAAGTCAATGAATAATTATTGTGGGATTTTATATATTCATTTCATTTTAACATGAAAGTTGTGGTGTATTTAAGAATTGTTATTTTGGTTGTGAAATGAAAGATAAATGTCGTTTTATTATTATTATTATTATTATTATTATTATTATTTCTGGTTATATAAATAAAACAATTGGAAATTTTAAAATAATAAACAGTTAAGTATGTGAAAGAATTTGAGTTGATAAAAGTTATTACACGTTTATATTTTTTTTTATTTTTTTGCAAATAAATCTATCGACTATATCTATAAGGGTGAGTTAATTTGTCTAGCTCAAATAAATTGATAATTATTCTTTATATATTTTGTGTTATTATTTCTTTACCAAATTCTCCATATTGTTTGAAGAATTGAAGTCCGTGACTTTTATTGGAGAGATACAACAAAATGAGCACATATTCAAAGCAATTAAACCTCTTAAATTTAGGAACATTTGGACAAGTCAACATGATCATGTGAACCCAAATCATGAGTTGTTGTCTAAACCTACAAGGACACATTTAATTTTAACATGTTTGTGTTAAACTTTAGTATGGTCCATTTGAGTAACAAGCATGCATGGTTGTGTCACGTGGGTACAGTGAAATTAACTTTTAGAACTATTTTCCTTATATTAGTATAGCAGTATGTTGGGATATTTTGTAAGATAATTATTTTTGTCAAAAATTAGAAATATTTTATAACAAATTTATTTAGATTAAAGTTTATTACAGTAATTTTATTATTTCAAATTATAAAATAAATAAAATCTACATAAAAGTAAATAAAAAGTTTAACTTATTAATAAATTTTCTTATATATATCTTTTTCATTATCTTTTGTCTTTGGTCTTTGTCAAAATGTCATCGATTTGACCTTAATCGAAAGTTCATCAGCTACATCTTAGTTGATATTAGTTCGACCAGATCTTAATTGATGTATTGCCTGTTGGACTAAAGCGATAATGTCTAAGAATTTTTCGAGCAATGACTATAGAAACTGTCATTTTTAATCAGTTTCAATGTGTTAATTTTAGAGTTGGTCAATACTTCTTTTAGTGTCAATTAATTTTTTTGCGAATTTAGTAAGATGTTAAAAAAAAAAACTCAAATTATCTACAAAAATTACATTGTATTATATACAGAATTTTATTTACGAATTTATATTTGTATGTAAAATCAGCATTACATACAAAATTATTTACGGATTTAAATCTTTATATAAAATCAACATTACATACGGATTTTTACGTACGGATTTGTATCCAGGATATTACATACAAATTTAATCTGTATGTAAATTCATATGTAATATAATCTATATTAAAAATCAACATTACATATAGAATTATATACGGATTTTTTTGTCCAGGTTATTATATATGGATTTAATTCGTATGTAACTTCATATATAATATAATTCATATTAAAAATCAACATTATATGAAATTATATATGAATTTGTATCCAGACTTATTATATAAAAATTAAATTCGTATACTTATACAAATATTTATATTATTATTTTTAATATATTATTATTATAATAGTATTATTAATATTATTATTATTATAAATATTATTATTATTAACATTAATAATAATATTATTAATATTATTGATATTATTATTAATACTATTATTATTAATATAATAATATTATTGTTGTCATAAATATTACTCATATTAATTATTATTGTAATAATAATAATATTATTATTACTATTAACATATTTATTATTATTATTATAAATGCTAATATTATTATTATTATCAATATTATTATTATTGCTAATATAATAAAATTAATAATATTATTGATACTATTATGTTATTATTATTGTTGATATTATTAATAAGAATGTTAATAATCATATTATGATAATAATGTTGTTCTGGTTTAGTGGTAAGTTCAGTTCTGTAATTTCAATTTTTTTTAGTGTGTTAAAAGAAATCTTCAACTAACAAGATCAACTAAAAAATTATAAAAAAATCATTGAAATAATTATAGTTAATACAAAAAGTAATTATAAAAATTCATCATCCGTATTTATATCTAATGGATTTGAAATTTATTTCTCATTCTTATTCTAACATGTAACAACAAATATACTCATACGTCTCTATTATTTTAATTATTAATTAAATAATCTTTAATGAAAAAAATAAAAATTAAGATATTACAAAGAATTCAATATTAAAATGATATATATTTTTCTATTTTAATACAAAATATCAAAAAAATTATAATTATATAAATCTTAAATTAAAATATTAAATAGCAATAGAATAAAATAAAAGTTAAATATTTAAAAATAAGTAAATATGTATCGTACAAATAAGTTTAAAACTGAAAAAAAAAGTTAATATACTTTTTAATATTAATTAATAAATAAAAAATATTTTAATAATTTAAAACAAATACTTGTAAACATATAGAGATGAGTACGAGAACGAAGATATATATATATATATATATATATATATATATATATATATATATTTCTATTATATATGATATTTTTTTTTTTATATTTTAAAAGAGAGAGAGTATTTTATTAATTTTTATATATAAAAATTAGATAATAAAAATTGAACTAACATGCATGTATTGATTAAAAAAACATATTTCATTTACAAATCAAGGAATAATTATTTTAAAATAGAAGTGATTTTGTGCATGGATAAACACTTATATTTACTGATTAAAATTTATAATAAAATATATTAAAATTAAAATTCATAATAGCTAATTTTTTGGAGAAGGTTATGGTTTGTGTGGGAAAGTAAATTGATGGATAATTTCTTGGCTATTGCCCAGGGGAGTATAATAATTAAGGATATAGAAGATAAGAGGATTTGAAAAGGTAAGTCATCAAATATTTATACTTTTAAGGATGCTTATAACAAAACTTTGGATGAAATTGAAGGAGGTTTTGAAAAGATGTTTCAGTGTTTATGAAAAATGAAGGCACAACCAATTTCATTGTTTTGTATTTGGAGATTCTTTCATAAGCTTCCAATTAGAGATAGGCTAATTGATTTAAGAATCTCAAATGTGAGTTTATTTTGTGTGTTGTGCAATATCTGTTATGAGAGTGCTTGTCATTTATTTTTTACGTATAAGATCACTAATAGATTGTGATATCTATGTGATAATTGGTTTGGGATGCAATCTATGCACCACTATTCAGCTATGAAACTTTTTTTAGGGTACTAGTTGGGTAGAGAAAATAGGATTGACAAATTTGTGTATAGAACTATTTAGGTTACCACTATATGGCACATTTGGAAACATAGAAATGAAATCATCTTTAAAAATAGATTGTGTGACATTCAAGAAATGTTTGTTGCTATACAAGTTAAATTATGGGTAATGATAAAAGCTAAATATAGGAATGTTATGTTTACTTACTTTTATTGGTGTTTGAATTTATTAACATGTATATTTATGCTTGTGTGATGCCTGCTGGACTTATATAGGAACTTTTGTTACTAGTATAGGTATTTTTATTTTTTTATTTAATTTTAAAACAAGTTTAATAATAAATTTATTATTTTTATATTATTTTATAATAGTTAAAGAATTTTATTATATTTCTTCATTTTTACATGATAATATAAAATATATTAAATATAGACAAAAATTAGATAAATTCAAAATTTTTCTTCTAGAATGTTGTGCTTTGTGTCAGACTGCTATAACTGCTATGTCAGACTGCTATGTCAGACAGCTGTGATTGGATTGTATTTATGTAACTTTACAACTATAATAATTATTATTATTTTTTATATAAAATTGTTACGTATTAAACCTTAATTATACTTATTGACCATAATTTTTAAAATTATAAATAAGAGTATTTCTAAATAATAATATTTAATAAATTAATATGATTGAAAATTATATATCTTTAATTCTATTGAACATGGTATTTTTCTATCTATATTTAAAAAGAGGGAGAGTAACGCATTAATTAATTTATCTAAATGAAAATTAGATCAATAAAAATTGAACTAACATGAATTCAACCCCTCTAAAAATAAATAAGCATTCCTTATACATATTTCAATTACAAGAAAAGGATTAATTTTCTTAAAATAGAAGTGATCATTTATAGTAGTTAATTTTGTGCATGGATAAACAGTTACATTGATTAAAATTCATAATGAAATATATTAAAATTAAAATTCATAATAGATAATTTTTTCTGAAAATATAAATTTAATTTTGGTTTGATAATCGATATTGGGATGTAAGATTTTTTAAATCATTGATTTTTCTTAAAAATGTTAAAATGAATTTTGAGATAGAAATAAACGAAAATTGGTCAATAAAATAGTTAATTAAAAAATTAAATATATAAATAAACAAAATAATTGAGAGAAATATTTTGAGGGAAAACGCAACAGTATACGTAAAATACATATAATACAAAGGAAAAATACTATATTTGAATAGTTAAATATATTCAAATTAGTTTAATAAACACATATTAACTGTGAAGTTTTTTTTACATAGTTAACTAAATAACTATACCCTCATTGATATATATGACTTTTTAAGTAATAATTGTAAGGTAAAAAATATATCGTAAGCGTTACATGGGTATTTACTTCCTTAGTTCTTTTTTAATTATTATTTTTTTAACAAAAAATTCATATTTTTATATATTTTTTTAAATTTCAAGATAAGATAGTTTTTATTATATTTTTTTATTTAAATAATATTAAAATAAAAAGTTTATAATAATAGAGAAGACATAATAACGCATGAATGTTCACTAAAAAAAAGTAATGGGATAGGAAATTAATATTAAAACCACAAATTAAGTGTTTTCCTTTGTTTTAATGAAAACACTTAAATATCTATTATAATTAAAAAAAACGATGAGTACTATTTTTCTCTTTGAATTAACTGATTTATGTTTGAAAATATGTGTAATTAGTATTAAAAAAGAAAAATAAAATGTTTAAAATAGTATCCGGGTAATTGGATCTTCTTGGTAATACAGGAGTGTACTTGACTTGACATGACTCAGAATTTAGATTGTGTGAATGCAATTGAAGAGTTATTTTAAATATTTATTTGTTTGCAATATGTGGCATAACAGATTGAAATAAATGGTGTCATAATTACCCATTTTAAATATTTTGCAGGGTCAATACTACAAAACAAAAGTTATTAAATATTTAAGAAAAATAGTATCTGCATGTATGAAAAATGGATCTATAAAGTGATGATCTGAAGCACGGAGTAGACACACCGTTGTGAATTATGGACCTTTTCACGACATTCTGAAACCAAACAAATAACCTAAAAAGAGGAGTGTATCGGAGGAAAAAAGCCAAGATGACGAAGCGAAAGCGAGAAGCAGAAGCACCAAAAATGGGTGCTGATTACTACCAAATCCTCGAGGTCGGTGAGGATGCTACAGAAGCGGACCTGAAGAGGTCCTTTAAGAGACTGGTCAAGAAATGGCACCCCGACAAAAATCCGGCGAATAAGGAAGAAGCTGAATCGATGTTTAAACGAGTATGTGAAGCGTATGAGGTTAGTTTCTCTTGAAGGGTCTCACAAAGATTCCACCTTTGAAAGCTGGATCTCATTTAAACAAAATGAACCAGTTCCGATTTTTATTGAACTTATGTTGTTTTCTGGTGGAAGGTGTTAAGTAATCCCCGCAGGAGGGCAGTTTTCGATAAGAACGATGAAAACGCTCAGGTGCCACCTGCTGATGCTGGTGCTTCTCATGGTGGTGTTGGTGCTTCTCATGGTGGTGCTGGTGCTTCTCATGGTGGGGCTGGTGCTTCTCATGGTGGTGCTGGTGCTTCTCATGGTGGTGCTTCTAGCAATGGAGGAGGAGGTGCCGCGTTCTGTTCCACCGGGGGCTTTCCGGCCTCGTCTTGTTTCGGTCGTCGGAGTGGTTTTGAAGAGTTCGTTAGATGTACTGCATCTGAGGGCGTGAGATCAACATTCTCTTGGGGTGAGGGGTTTAGGCCTTCCTGGGTTCCCCGCAAAGCAGCTCCCGTTATGTACAAGTTGCCCTGTACACTTGAGGAGTTATACAAGGGGAACACCAGAAGGATGAAGATACCCCGGGTCATTGTTGAGGCCTCTGGGTGAGTTGCATGTTTGTTTCTAATGCTTATGTTCAATGCTCAGTGCTGGTGTTATGAAAATGGTTTTGATTTTGGTTCGGTAGAAGTATGGATCTAGGTATCACCAAAGAGTGTTGTGCCGACTTTTGTTTGTTTCATTTTGGGGTGTGTGCTTGCATGGAAAATCACATTTTGGGGTGTTTGCTACTCGGATCTATTGCGTGGGCACTTTTTTCAGGGTTGTATTGTATCCTTTGTTTATTTGTTTTGTATTGATGCATTTATCTTGCATAGAATATGCTGTAAGAGTTTTTGTATTCTGGATCTGGTTGATGTAGCAAGGGGTAATTGTTTGTCTTACTGAGCAGCATTTAATTCTTAATTTTTGAAAACAAATACATACTACCCTAGTGGATCCATCTGCCCTTGGAAAGAGTTGATGGTTTAGAATTGAAAGGAACCATTTTTTTTGTTACTCAAGGTAGTGCTGTTGCCTTGAGTTATTCCAAATAGAACAATTTCTGGGCTTTAAACAAGATGTATGTGTTGGATGTTAATCATATTTTGGTAACTTTTGTCAATTTTAGTAATGAATTTATGCAATTTTAATTTGGAATCTTTGTGAGTTATTTATAGCTAGATCGAAACTGCTTGAAAAAACCGATTCAAACTGATGTTTTTATAACCATATTGTACTGTTATAGATATGACTAGAAGTGATTGTACTGTTGTACTTTATCGTGTGTGTATCTCAAAAAGACTGTATCTAGTTGTACAGAATCTGTGACCTTTCTCTATTCTATTCTGTCGCCGAAAAGTCTTCTGCACAGCAACATTCTAAGAATTCCGAATCTTTAATATCTTATCTCGTACTTGTTTAACCTGCAAAAACTTGTGCGTCCGACACTGTACGGTAACCTCCAGGACGGTAATGTGAGAGTAGGGTTTACATATTTTGTCAGGGCATCCTTTTAGCAATTCTGGCTAAAAATTTTGAAGTCCTATGAATATTTGTTTCATACATTATTGTAGTAATTTTCTTGATATATGAAGGAATTTGTGATTGTAACCCTAGTTCCGACCCTAATATCACCCTTGGTGTATGTACAGTTTAAATGAAATCGTGTTGTTTCAACATTTTTCAAAAGTTTTAGTATTGAATCAGGGATATGGAACATATTTAGTTTCCTAGTTTGTTGTTTCATTCATTTCCTTGTGGTTGCAGAAAGCATAGGACGGAAGAAGAGATCTTGGCAATCGATGTGAAGGCTGGTTGGGAGAAGGGCACCAAGATCACCTTTACGGGAAAGGGAAATCGAGAGCCAAATGTGAAACCAGCTGATGTTGTTTTCATCGTAGTTGAAAAAGTTCACAGAGTTTATACTAGAGTTGGAAACGACCTTGTGGTCACCAAGACTATATCTCTTCTGGAAGCCTTGACAGGCTACACTGTGAACCTGGTCACACTTGATGGAAGAAACTTAACTGTGCCTATCAATGAAATCATCCATCCCGGATATGTGAAGGTTCTTCAAGGAGAAGGAATGCCTTTCGTAGACGAAACGAAAAAGGGAAACTTGAAGATCAAGTTCGAGGTCATATTCCCAGCCAAGCTCACTTTTGACCAGAAGGTCGGAATTAAGAAACTTTTGGGTCCCTGAAACACACATGTTGGTTGAAAGAGCAACTACTTTTTATGAAAATGCATATTGGATCAGCATAATCTTGACAGGAGTCAAGTGATGAATTTGGTTTTTGCTTTAATTTTATAACTTTCTGGATATTAAAACTTTGCTTCTGTATTGCCGGTGTTGTGTGGTTTGTTTAATGAACTAAGGTTGAATACTACTAGTTATTCCAAAAGGGTTTTAGACTTCGAAATCTTTATTTTTAATTATTTTAATTTCTACATTATAATATATATGAAATAAAGATAATTAGGATTAGACTTTTTTTTTCCTTTTTCTAGTATGCTCACAGAGACTGTGCTCAGACTGTTGTTATGCATACTGCTGTTGTTAGATTGAAGTTGAATAATTTAAAACAATAATAATTACTTTTATCTAATATTATTATTTATGTTATTAAAATATATTTTTAAATTAATATTAATTACACTTATTTATCATGATTTTTAAATTTATATATAAAAGTACTTTTTCAGTAATAATAAATTAATGTAGTGAAATTTGCATATATTTAATTATATTAAACATGATATCTTAATCTTAATGTTGTTTTGTGGAGGAGCTCTTATATCTTATGATTTAAAGTAACTATTGTATGCATCTTATTATTGTATCAATACTTTTTCTGCTGTAGGTAGGTTTGTTATTATCCTATGTTGCATATATTTGGATCCTAAGATATGGCATATGATATGGTTATGTAGAGTAATAATCATGAACGAAATTGGTTTAACCAGACTATTATATAAAATGTTAGAGGTAATAATATATTATTTTGGGATGACTGCTAAGTAGGGAATAAGCCACTTAAAGATTAGTTTGTTAGAATTTATGTTAATTTTAAGCAAAAGGGTCTAAGATTAGGAGAAGTAGGAGAATGGTTTGGTCAAGTGTGAAAATAGATTTTGGAATGGCGAAGAACTTAGTTTGAGTAGGAAATACTTATGGTAGAAGTCTTCTATAATACTATCCAACAAATTGGGCTTAAAGGTACTCTTGATGACCAAGGCAAATATTAGTTTGACACTATTGTTTACAAATGACTTTCATTAAACACTATTTTTTACTAATAAAATATTATATATGAATAAAATAATAATATATGTTGGTGTCAAATGGAAGTGAAATGTGAACAGTGGTGTTAAACTATCACACCACCCGATGACCAATAGATGTAGAAAGGAAAGAAAAGTTTAGAGTAGTTAAAATATCACACCACCCGATGACCAATGGATGTGGAAAGGAAAGAAAAGTTTAGAATACTCTGCCCAAGATGCTTATGTCAGGGTAATGGCAAAAGCCTTGGGAGAAGAGGAGGAAGTATTTCTTAACCTGTGGTTGGTCAAAGCAGGACCTACCTTTCAAATATGTGCCTGGAAGTAATTTTGAATAGGTTACCAACTAGAGACAAATTAATTAAATTAGGAATTCAAGTCGGGAATGCATTGTGTGCTATGTGTAATTATAGAGAGAAAAATGTGAGTCACTTATTTTTTATATGCTCGGTTATGGACAAAATCTGGAAAATGTGTGAAACATGGCTAGGAATACAACTTGTGCACCATAATATGCCCAAACAATATTTCTTAGGATTCAGTTTAGCTGGCCTGGATAAAAGAGTGAGATGTGTGTGCAAAATATTATAGATGACAATGATATGGTGTACTTGGAAACATAAGAATGAAATAATTTTAAGAATTGGAAGTGCGAAGTAATTGAGGTATTTACTTCAACACAATAAAATACTTTGGCTATTTTAAGAGGGAAATATAAACATGTTCTTTTTTCATGTTCTGATTGGTGTTTAGAACCAGTGACATGAATGAAAATGATATCCTAAGATGTGAAAAATAGCTATAAGTCATACGAAAAAAATATTTGCATAATATATAGAAAGGGGATGCTTTGTTGTAGTTAAATATATGCTTTTGTTATTGTTCTTGCAATTGCAAAGGTCAACAATGATAAAAATGAAAGCAATTGTGATGTTTTGAAAGCAAAAATATCTAACAGTTTTGCACACGAAACTTGTGAACCAGGACTTTTGTAATGCTATTGACTATTCTAACCTTTTTTTAGAATATGTCTAAATATTTTTTTTTTTATGTAATAGGTTCGGGAACCTTATTTTTCCCTTTCAATGCTTAATATTGTATTGCTGATTTCAAAAATATCAAGAAAAAAAAGGAATAATTTATATTCTTTGCAATTAAAATGTTAATTTGTTCTCATATATGTTTAAGGTATTATCAAAATTAACTAAGGATCAATATCCCTTGGACCCTAATTTTTTAAAAAAATAGGCAATTAAAATAGACAGAGAACTCACATAAAATATATGGAAATAAGAATTTAACAGCTAAAATCATCAGTCAACTTTATTACTAATTTATTCTCTATACCTAAATATAAGTAAAGCCCCAGTTAATATTGATGATAACTTAATTTAGGATCGGGTCTTGCATTATTCATCCCCTATTCTAAGACCTGCACCCTCTCAAAGGTAGAAAATATCTTTTAAAATATACTAATACATTATAGATGGTAAAATTTTTCTGAATACCTTAAACAATATATATATATATATATATATATATATATATATATATATATATATATATATATATATATATTATTAACTATATTTTTTAATTATTATATATTTTTTATATATATTTTTTT
>Ga0099825_1002011_pt1 | contig 26673 bp, 6 predicted proteins | sample SiratroredBW_FD_76838 | JGI IMG/M metagenome (GOLD analysis project Ga0099825, IMG submission 76838) | Root nodule microbial communities of legume samples collected from California, USA - Siratro red BW | ecosystem: Host-associated > Plants > Roots > Nodule | place: USA: California | collected... | reverse complement strand
TTTATAATATATATATATATATATATATATATATATATATATATATATTTGTTCACCAAAAGAGTATTTAACTAAATGCATCTCAAGCGTTAAACTAGATATTTATGATAGTTTTATAGTGGTCTAATAGTGAATAATACAATAGGCTCAACAAAATGTTAGAATAAATTTTGCTACCAACTTGAAGGAGTATATAGCTTGAGAGATTACTTAAATTTCTCAATTGATTCATATACATATTACACACACACAATACAAACACACACACAAGCCAAACATCTTTCTTCCCTTCTCTTGAAGAGGTTGTTCTGTCCACCAAGTCCACTTTCAAAAATGGTATCAAAACATGTCAATATCTATCCTAGCAAGGTTTATTAGTTCTATCGTGTCATCTGCTATTGAATTACCTACAAGTATTTAGTTTCACACTTGAGATGTCTAGTCCTCAATATGAGGGGTTGTGTTGGAGATTCTACATTGATTAGAGATATGATCGAATTATATGATATTAGTGGATACAAACATTACCTTACAAACTGATTTTGTAGGACTTATTTGGACTTAAAGTCCACTCTCTTTCGATGGTATCTGAACCTATCCATTGGGCATATTGTGCTACTCACTATCAGGCATTCCTTTATTTCCCATGCTCGAGATGTCCAATCATTAACATGAGGAAATGTGTTAGAGATTTCACATTAACTAGAAATATAACTAAATTATAGTATATAAGTCGGTGAGAACCTCACCTTATAAGCCAGTTAGTGAGGTTGAGTTAGACTTAAAGTTCTATTTATAAGATGGTATCATAGTCTATCTTAACAAGTTTGGTGGACCTATCTTGTCACCCACAATCAGGACTATCTTCTATTTCCACGTTTGAGATGTCCAATCGTTAGCATGAGGGGATATTTCGGAGATCTTTTGTCAACTAGTAATATGACCAAATTATAATAGATATAAGGGCATGCAAACCTCAACTTCTAATTTCGTCTTGTAAGGTTAAGTTAGGCCTAAAGTCTTCTTCCTAGAAGTTATATAATCATTTGTAAGTATAGTGAGAAATTCTATATTCATTTGATATAAAAAAATTTATAGGAAGAGACATAGGGTATATGATTCGGAGGACTTAAATGATCAAGTTCCTCATTATAGGCTTTCATTCTAAACATTGAAGATAGAACAAAACTCACAACAAAGAGAATCCATGAACTAAAGAGCTCAGATCTACTCACAACATGCTTGAGAGGACCTTGGATTCAATTTATATGTTCGGCCTTGAGGTGGGAGTGTTAGAAAAGTTAATATGATCCTATGAGTAAAAGCTGTGTGTTGTACCTGTCTGTAACCTAATATTGTTTATATGAATCTTAATTAGTATAGAGATCTAAGTTAAGACATCTCAAGCTCTTTTTCTCATATATACTCCTTCGAGTAATGGTAAGTACATTTAGTGTCTAGTTTTTGAAAATATGGACGAGCACTAAGCTTATTGGGATTTCATTAAGTTTTATAAATGCTATTTTTTTAGTACCTTTTTATGATATTGACTTACCTTCCTTTTTAGTAACTGTAACTAAAATATACACACGAACCTGTGATGTGTTTTTCTTGTGTTGCTGAAAATAGGTACATTGCCAAAACATTATACGGTACAGAGGAGGAAGAGGATGCATCTCAGCCAAACACTAGAGTAGAGGAGCCAAAACTCCTAGGTGTTACCAGTGGTTCAAATGAAAAGGTTTGTTTTAGATCCTTCTCTTGGTTACATGTTATAACGAACTTTTAATTATCTTGTGGGGCTGCTATTTTTTTCAGGTTCTTTTGAAAACTGGTCCTTATGGATTTTATGTTCAGCTCGGAGAAGACAGGAAGGGATACATACCCAAAAGAGCCTCTGTGTCTCATGTATGTCACATTGCTGTTTTCAACACTTTCATTTCATTTTACTGTTTTTTAGGCTATGGTTGCCAGGTATTCCAATAATAGTTTGTATCTGTGACAAAAGGAAGTTTGAATATCCCGTGTTTCTTGAAAATTTAAGAGGAAAACGTGTTCATGCCTGCATAATATGTTTAGGGGTGTCAAAATAGGTCAAGCTTAATAGGATGGTCCGATTAGCTGATGCATGCCCTGGGCTTGTCCTGGTCTGAACTTTTATTGGCCCAAACTAGGCTGAACAAAAAGCTGGGTTAGAATCACAAGTTACGAAATTAGGATTATCAAAGTGAACAAAAGCAACACGTCAAAGACTCGTCAAGATAGACTTTGACACCAAGGTAGAAGAGGAAAAAAAAGCCAATAGGGACTCAATATGATTAATGCCGTTAAAGACACGTGTGGGTAATATGTTGATGTGGATAGCTAACACAAAAATTTCTCCCCCGTAGGTTTTGGCAATGGCGTTTTCTAGCTACTTCTAGAAGATGACAACCCTTTCTTTCTACAACTCCATTTTGTTGTATAGTGTTAACACATATTAGTTCATGAACAATACTATTATGAGACAAAATATTAGAGAATTCATGTTTTACATATTCAATACTATTATTATCATACCTATTTCTTATTATGCTTTTTTCAAATTGATTCTAGACAAGACGAATAAAATTAACAAAGATTGAAATATCTCGTTTACTTTTCGTAACATCATTATCAACAAAAGTAATAAACATTGTGTTCAAAACGTAGATTCTAAAACAGGTCTCTAAACGTCAATGTGATTTAAATTGAACGGGAAATTACTCTTTTCATAACGATTTTGATATAATGCATGATGTTGCTTTGATATTTTACAAATATCAAAATTGAAAGACTTAACAAACTTCTTGGTAAACAAACGTGGGAACAAGAGGGATGTCCAAGCCTTCTGTTATGAAGCCGTATTTGGGGAACTTGCTCATGTTTATGATGTTGCTTGTTAGCTTATGACCTCCTTTGTTTTGTTTTGGTTCTTAGACTCCAACAAATACAACCCACTTTGCTCTTGAACAATTAAAATAGTCTTTCTCGTGGCAGAGTTTTAAATAGACAGTAAGAAGAGAAAAATAGTTGCTGAACAAGTTTGTAAGTTTATATAATGAGATAGGACTATTTTTTTTTGACCAATTGTGAGACATATTATAATAGATGATTATAAAGTTATATTCCCAAATTCACTTATGGGTACATTATCACTATTTGCAAATTGAAGGAGTTTTTCTTTGGTGATTTTGACATACAAATTGAAGAGCTTAGGAAAAGGATTCATGGGTTCAGTTGCTCTTGAATCGAGGATCCAAATACCTAGAGATCAAGTGCCAATAGTATTGAATGTACTCTTACCTTTCTCGAGTAGGGTATACCATCCGGAGGACTTGATCAATGATTCAATTATTGCTCTCAAAGGATTTAATTACTCTTAAAAAACTTTCAAAAAAAACATTGAAAAAAAAAAAAAAAACAAAGAGGAGTTTCGATTCATAACAAAGAGAACCTGTTTAGCAAAAGAGCCAAAATAATTCAGATCTACTCAAATTGGAGTCAAATGAGATGTCACCACCCCTTTGAATGGGCTCAGGAGGTGCTGATGATGGTGTCTGTGGCATCAGCAAGTGGGGCACACATCTCTATCCCGTCACTAACCTCAACAACGATGGCAAACAACGGCTGTGGTGGCTGTTAATGAGGCAGCCGAAACAAGGCTTCCAAGATCGGAAACTTTGATACTAACTTGAATTATGTTAAAAAGTAAAAAGTTATTTTATTTATAACAATCATGCCAATTACATTCTGATCATCTTTGTCTAGAACAAGCAAAACCTTTAAAAATAAGGAAAAAATATACTGAAATGAATAGAAGATTCTGAAGATATTTTTTTCCTAATTACCATGAAGATATTAAGAATTTTTTGTCCTAATAATCTGTTATTTACAACAGTAAACTATATGACAATGTTGGCTAGATATTTCATAAAAGTAGAATAGTAAAAATATATCATAATCGTTCACGTAACTTTGGCATGGTTTATTTTATGTAATATTGGCTTCAGAGTTCACACCTCTAAATTTACGGTAAATTTGGAATCCTCTAACTCAAGTTTCGAAGGATCTTGAGAAAATGATATATCAGAAATGTATCTAGTTGAATTTATGATATGATAATATTTGGGAATTTCCTGCACTTTAATTGTTGGAAGCATTATGAAACTAATGAGATCTGAATTATAGTCCGTATTTCATAATGCTACAGAGAAGCATATTTGACTCTATGAGACTAATATAAGTTGCATTTTTGTCCTGGAAACAAAAGATATAAATGTATAGTTAAAGAATGAAAAGATGTCTTAGGTTTTTGCAGTGAACCCTACTGTATAGTTCAATGACGGTAAACTTGATATTTATTTGATTCACAAACCAATTTTCCCTTGAGTTATCAATGCTCATACTTTTGCCTACCCTTATTCTCTCCTTTGAGCAATTTGCTAATTATACTTCAATGAAGTCATTTTTTTTCCCTGTTTAGGGTAGCCTTTTTTATTTGGGTGTAAGAGGGACCATTTTTAATTATTTTGTTATATGTGACTATTTGTGTTTGTTCATGCTGCACATGCATTTGTGCAACCTCTGGTTGATGTCTGGTAGGTTTTTTGATGTGTTAAGAGCTGCTTGTGCAAATATGACCAATTATCTCTTTCAATGAAAGGAAAGAAATAACAATTTTGGTTGTTTCAGGTCAAGGATGTGGGTTCTATAACTCTTGAAGATGCACTTGAGTTGCTACAATACCCATTGACATTGGTATGTTTCTCAGTTCTCGATTTGAGCCTTTGGTTCTCATCATATTTGTTGTAACGTGTGCTGGGTTCATTTATAAGTTTTGCATATTAAATGCATTTAGTATTTGTTGGAGTTAGTATTGCTTAGCCTAGGAAGTAGCATATGAATCAGAGTGTATGCAAAACCATTTGACCTTCGTAGAACATGAATCCAATACTCGAGTTGCTACAATACCCATTGACGTTGGTATGTTTTTCAGTTTTCAATTTGAGCCTTAGGTTTTTGTCATATTTGTTAGAATATGTGCGCTGGATTCATTTATAAGGATCGCATATTAAATGCATTTAGTGTTAGCCTAGGAAGTAGCATATGAATTTGAGTGTGTGCAAAACCATTCGACCTTCGTGGAACACGAATCCAGCAGTTTCTCCTTGTCACATTTAATTTGTTGGAAAGTGAAAAATGGATGTTGAAACGTGAAAGCACACTTAGTTTACGGAATCGATATTCTGCATAAAACATATATATTGCATAAGAAACCAACATCGCTCATGCTATTCCACCTCACTAAATTCAACATGTTAGCACGGGTCGTGTACCATTCTATGACTTGTCCCATCACAATTTCACTGCCACATTCCTAAAATATGGAATTCTAGTTCATATTTTTTTTCTTATATTGTCTCTTCTGTCACATCCTCTGGATTTTACTTGTCCCATACATTGAAGCTATTTTAAAATTCTTCGAAATGCTACAATGTTGATTTTGCATGCCAAGTTTTAACAATTGTAAGTATAAGATAATCTCACGTACAGATGGTGTTATATGTGTGTGGGTATTGTTTCAAAAAGAATATTTGATGTTAATCTTATAAATACTATTGTGCTATAAAATTTATCCATAGTGAACGATGTTTTATGAACAAGATATGTTCAATGTGAACTAATTAAATAAAGGGTTTTTTTTTTTTTTTTATTTCAAAATTCTCTATCTTCAAAATATTATTCATTTGTATGATATTTTGATTTTTGTCCTAATGTTGACAGACCTTTTGCCCGTCCCTGTCTGCATTTTTTAGTAGTTGCTGACTAATTCGTTTGCTTGTGGTTAGGGTAACCATCCCAAGGATGGACAACCTGTCATATTAAAGCTTGCAAGAGTTGGGTTTTCTGTTAGACATCGGCGCACAATAGCTTCTGTTCCTAAGGTATGATGTTAGTTTTGGATTTTATTTCTCCTCCCGACTATGCAACCATAGCTACATAGTTGTTGAGCATGTGTTTAGGGTTTAGGGTTCTCCTCATGACTATGCAAATAGGATTGCGGTTGATCTCTATTTTATTAATTTTGTACTTTGTTGGGCTGCAAACAGCTACACTACTGCCATATTACTAATCTACCACAGAACCATTAAAAGCAGTAGAGGAAGCTACATAGAGAATTAAAATAAGATTGATATCAATGATGATAGGTAGCAAGGGATACAATACCCTAAGATTTGAGTATTCCCTTGTCTTCACACAATAAACCTTGTAGTGGAGCCTTTTTGACATATATGAAATGCGAATCACAACATTCCAATGACTAATTTGAGGATTCTGCCTGAATTGATGAACTACTCCAACTGCACAAGAGATCTTAAGTCTTGGAATAGTGAGATAAATGAGTTTCCCACTAGCTTTCTTTGTCTTTCTGGATTTAAAAAGGTTTCACCGTGGTCCACTATTAGCTTCTGATTTGGGTTTGTGGGACAATCACTTTGCTTGCAATTTTCCAGCCCTGTCTCCTCCGGAATATCAACAACATATTTTTTTGTGAAACTACAACTCCTTCCTTTGACTGAGCCATTTCAATACCAAGAGCCAAGATCTTTAAAGTGATTGAATAACTACTCTTTTAGCTGAGAAATTTGAGTGGCATCATTTTGTGTCATAACATAACTATATCATCAACATAAACCATTAGATAAACACTTCCTAGGAGAAGTATGACAATAGAAAACTAAATGATCTATCTCACTTTGTTTAATCCAAAGATCTACACAAAATGACTCTATGTTTTTGAACTTGGCTATGAGCGGTTGATTCAGGATCAATGGCAGTTGGGCTTGGATGTTTGTCATTTACTCCTTTCTAGCCTGTCTTCCAAAGGCGACACCCCCTTGTTCCTTTTGGGGGTTGATAGGCTCAATTATAACCAAAGCTAAAAAAATACTTTTTGCATCTATTTAAAATGAAAGAACAAAGCCTACATATTATGAGTGCAAGAAATGCAAAATATAGAAACTAAAAAATTGACATCTTTTGTCATGGTTATGGTTTCTCCTTGGAATGATGTGTCCATCCTCTTTTTTTGTCTTCATTCATGCTCTGATAACGAATTTAGAGATGGCCAAAAATCAGCGGGTATATTCTCTCTGTTGATGTATATCTCAAAATTCTGTCTATATATATGTATAGGTAGACCCAAAAACAGGTTTTATGTAAGCTGTACAGCAAAACAATATCACCTATTTCAACGTTAGGATGCAAAGAGCTTCTCTACCCGCTACAGACACAATAAAAACAAGATTGTTATTTCTTCATTCGTGATGATAGCCAATGAGGGATACAATTTTATAACCTAATTTTTGTCAGTAACAACCGTACAAGTGTCCTGTTCTAGTTTTAGCCAATTCTCTATTGTCTTCCAGTCATTTGGGTTTCAGAGCATATTTGGGCTTCCACCAAGTCCATCCGAACATAGACATCAATAAAAACATGCTGTCTAAGAAATGGAAACAAAACATGTAACATTGCTCTTTTCCTAACTGCTGACTCTAGATGTTGACGTATGTTCTTGGATTATAACTGGTTAAATTTTCTTGCTCCCAATGAAGCAAACAGACATCTATAATGTATGTTACAAATCACATTTGTGGATGGATATGTTTTTGTTATTTTTATCCTTTGTTTTGTTTTAGAAATTATGAACTAGCCAGTACGGGGGTTATAAGAGACTTTGTCGTTTTCTTCGTTATGTCTTGACACTTACATTGATCTTTCATTGTTTCTCACCATGGGTGATTAGGATTTTAATTTTATGTTTTTTATAATATTAATTCTTGGGATTGATTTAAAGTAACGTAAAGTGGATAAATCACTTTTACTATTAATGTCTATTCTGCAAAATGGTGTACATGGTTTTTCGTTGGAACAACTAAGACAAGCAAATGTTAGGCCTGAGACCGAGGCAAGAAATGTTTCCTTTCACATTTTTTTCTTCACTATCCAATCGGTAACGGAACACAGCCATTATGTCAAAGTAACATTTCAAAGTTTGTTTTTCAAACGCTTTAGTTTTTCACTTTCGTGTAAACGGAGTTTGGCTGGGTTTCCCTTTCGTAGTGTGACATTTTTTTTCCTCTTGAAATTGACGTTCAGAATATCAAGCCAACTGATGTCACTCTGGAAAAAGCCCTTGAATTATTATCCGGAAAAGACGTGAGACGGTCTGGTCGGCCAAAAGGCAAATCTAAAGCTCAAGAAGTTGAAGTTATTGAAGCATTTTAAGTTGACCTGTAGCATGAGTGCAGGTTTTTTGGTGATTGGCTACGTTAATATGTGCCTTTTGCTACTTGGAATTTCCAACTATTCTCCAACTAGAGAATTTGTGAATCCAGTCCCAGACGAGTCCTGCAAGATTCTTTTATGGCGCCAAATGTATATTTATTCAAGAAATTTTGTAGTCTTTCTTTGGTTAAGTTTCTATAACATTAGGCCAATATATTATTTACTTTAGAAAAAGGAATATTTGTTATAGCGAATATTGGTTGAACTTGATTGAGCGCAAAAACAGATTTTTTTTTTCTTTTTTTTTTTGTATCAGCAAGGATTGATATTCTTTCAGCTTAGCTGGCTTGTAAATTCATAGAAAAAAAACGTACCTTATCTTGTTATATGCGTCTGTCTTGCTCTTTTTATTTTGTTTTCATGGTGTTTATAATACTTGACGCTGCTAGGTTTACGACAGGCTCCTACAAGATTAACAGAGATAGACTTTATTACAATTTATGTAGAGATATATACTTAATAACATTCTTTTTATTTGTTGAAAGAGACAGTGACAATAAGAACTAATACTCTTGTTAGTATTCCTAAATGTGGGGGAATGCTATTTGAAGTTAATACCGTGAAATGGTACATCATCAGAAGTTAATCTTACTAGAAAATGGAAATTTCGATTAAAAGATTTTTATAGACTTGTCTTGATGCCTCCACTTGCCAAGAATAGGACTTTCAAGACAAGCCTATCAACTGCCCCTAATTGTCTAGCAACTTCAGTTGATGACGTGAGGTGGTTGTGGCACTAGCGATATGATCATTTGAACTTGATATGGTGGTTGGATTGCGTAATATTCGTATACCTACAACACTATTGAAGAATGTGTGATATGTAAACAATCAAGGTAGCCTTTTAATTCTACTGCATTCCATTGAGCAATTTGTTCCCCAGAGGTCATCTACTCAGGCATTTGTGAGCCAATTGAGGTACGTACACTAGGTGGTGTAGGTATTTCATATATTTTGTTGAGGAGTCTACAAGGAAAATTTGCGTATTTTTCATCGTAGAAAAAATTATGCTTTCATAGTGTTTCAAAAGTGGATGTACTGGTAGAAAGAAAAAAAAGGTTATAAGTGTATCAAGTTCCAAAGAAGTGATGCAGGAGGAAAGTTGACGTATGTTAAATTTGATTTTCTTTTAATAAAGGTATCATACATGAAGCTACATCTTCATATACTCCTCAACATACCGGGCTTGCTGAAAGGAGGAGTAGGTCACTGTCCAACATGGTGAGAAGCATGTTGAAAGGAAGTCAGTTCCATCACATCAAATTTTCGAATTCTCAATTGATGGAATTGGGGGACGTACGATGTGTGCTTTCCGAAAGTTAAAAAATACATTTCGAAAAAAAGTTTTTTTAGAAATTAATGGAAGGTGGCAATTTCATTTCGAAAAAGGTGTTTCAGAAGTAAGAAAAAACATTTCCAAAAGAGTTTTCTAGAATTATTATTATTATTATCTTTTTTTTTCATTTCAAAAAGAGCTTTATGGATGTTTTTTTTCATTTCGAAATAGGAATTTGGAAAGTGTTATATTGTGTTATGGAAAAAACTTTAAAAATGATATTTGAAATCACTATTTTCATAATGAAAAAAAAAAATGACAAACTTGTAATTCGATTTATGCTTCTGACTGTTGTAAACCACTGTCGTTTATCCTAAACTGTTACAAATCACCTTTCCAACAACTTGACCTAACCAAATTTCTCATCAAAATTAAATCCGAATCAACACTAAATCAAACAAAATTTTCACAACTTGTAAAAATAAAAGGAGCAAATGAGACAGGAATCCTCCTACAAAGATGACGACGTTACTCTATCTTCGGCAACTGACCACTACCTCCTCTGATGAACCCAACCATTATCAAAAATTAAAAGTTTTTTTATACGTATAGGACCACTTTTGTTTTCTCTGTGATGAGATGTAGGAAGCAAATGTCATATTTTGAATAGATGTCCTACCAAGAAGCTCAATGACATAACACCTAAAGAGAAATGGTCTAGGATATTTGTCTCACTTTGTTATGTGCTTGTACCAAATCTAAAAAGGAAGAAATTAGATAATAAAGTTGAACTCATGCTATTAGTTTTGATTAAGTGCAAAAAATTAAAAAACATAAAACATAATCACATTTCATTTGTAAGACAATAATTTTATTCAAACAAAACATCGTATAAAACACAACATTTAATAGATGATACAACACTTTATAGTCTTGTCTTTGCGCCTAACCTGGAACAAGTATGTTTAGACAATAAACACATAGAAGTAAGCTAACTTCATACCTCACAAAAAAAAATATTATTTCTATGTTGCAATGAATATTTGCTACTTTCAGCTACGAAAGAGATCCATTAAAGATACCAGTTAAAGTCAATATCAAAAATCTCTTGAAATTTAAACTAAAACTACTTTGCTTTTTCAATTCCCTAACACTAAGCATTGACAACTCTAGAAAGATTATCTAATTTGTATGACTATACACAATCAGGAAAAGTGAAGTCAATGCACACTATCCAATAAGAGATAATCTCATCTAGCTATTGGGAAAATTGTGTAAAAGGAGAAAATAATGTTTAATGCTACATGAAGCATATTTAATACATCATTCTCAAGCAAGCTTACTAGATGCAAAATGATATCCAAAAAGAGATAAATTTACTCAATGACCAGAAATAAATTCACAACGATGACTTCCTTTAAAGCCTATATAAAGCAACCTAAGAAGTAGAAAAGTTAGATACTATTTTACATAGTACAAAAATATTATTAAAAACTCTATGCCTATTAAGAGCTTCATTGTTTGTGCTCAATTAGCTAACTTGAGGAGAGTGGTCAAATTTTATATATGTCATCAAATGATTATCTTCATCAATGTGATCTGTTGTTCACCACACAAACTTTATCTACAATCTTGGTTAAAAGTTGTTGTTTGGTAAACAATACTTGATTATTAGCTAGGAGTGGATGTTGTTTAAAGAATACTCATTGAGTTAGGAGTGGTTTGTGAGATAATATTTAAACGGGTCAGCCAAGAGTGGCTCTCAGCCGAATGAATACTCATTAAATTATGAGTGATGTATCATGAATATTCAAGGGGTTAGCCATCAGTAGTTACGAACCCAAAGAATTAGATATGATATATTACGATAGAAAAATAAGTATAAAAATATTATCTGCATTTTTTCCTCTATCTCAACTCCTCTATATTGCATGTTATCTATATCCAAAATAATAAAGAAAGAGAGTTGTTGGGAGAACACGTGCAACTAAAATAGTTTTAAAAGTAAATCAGTTAAATACTAATGTTGTGAATATAACGCTTGATCAAATAAAATTGCTATATTAACTTGTTACTTAAATATACATAAGTAAATTAGGTAGATTGAAAAGCTTCATCTAACATACTTCATAAGAGGCAACATCATTAACTCATCATTGGATATAAAAAATTATAGTCTGAATTTTTCTTATCAAATGATATTTGTGAAAAGTGTCCAAAAGCTTTCAAAGACACAATTTAATATTCTCTTATACTGTTTTTCTCTTTATTTACAATTATGAATTCTCAGTTGGAAATGACAAACTTGGGGATTTTATCCTACTTTCTAGGTATGGATTTTTTTGCATTATCATAGTGGTATCTTTCTTCATCAAAAAATATACACTATAACAGTACTAAAGAAATAAGAAATTTAGAATAATTGATTGTAATGATAAATCACACCAACTCAAATGATTTGTCAATTGTTAAATGTTAAAACTCTAAGCATGTTGATAGTATGCTTTATAAACGAATTGTAAGCTCGTTTGTAATAGTAGACTAGACATATGCTTTGTTATTGAAATTGCTAGTAGATTCATATGGCCTTGGTCAAGAGGATTTTGAGATACTTGAAGGAAACTATATATCATGGAATTTTCTTTCCTAAAAATTGCAAAGATGAGTTGGTTGGGTTTAATAGTGATTGGTGTGGAGACAAGGAGGATAGAAAGAGCATTATTGGTTACTTTTTCAAGTTTCAAGCTCTAAGTGTTCTAAGAAATAACCAATAGTGACCCTAGAGTTACCCTATCTAGCTGTTAAGCAAAATATGTAGCAGTTGATCGCTGTGTTTGTCAAGGAATTTGGCTAAAATCATTGATAACATAACTAAGTTTAAATGATGAAGAAAAGGTACAATTGTTTGATAATCAATCAGCAATTGAGCTAACTAAGAATCTAGTAGCTTATGAGAGGTCAAAGCATTTTGAGGTCAAGTTCCATTATCACAGAGATCAAGTTTACACAAGGAAGATTGAGTTGATCCATTGTAGAACTGAAGTGCAACCAAATAATGCTCTTACCAAGTCTATGAAGATTGAAAGATTTTTAGAACTCAGAAAAATGCTTAGAGTTGTTTTTGTACTGTTATTTATAGTTAAATGAATCAGCATTATTTGATTATAAGTATAGCCAACTCTCTCCTAGCTCAATTCGGTCAAGATTTTATATTCACGGTCTTAAAACTTGAAATCTTCCATAGAATAGTTAGGTTCATTAACAACCATAATATTGATCACTTATGAGCCGATTTATACAAAAAAACGGATTTGACGAGAATTTGGAAAAGATAATTTGTTGCGAAAAACATGGGTTTCATGAAGTCAAAAAGAAAATCTATTTTCCAACACTTCAAGTTTCCGTTTCATATGAAAAAGTTTTTTTCAATATGAAAGGTTTTCTCCTTAAAAAAAACTTTAAGGGGTAATAATAAGACAACTCTGACACAAAAGAGGGAGTGAAATGCACTAAACCCTAGACCATAACAGTTTCAAAGTTGGATCTAAATTAAAGAAAGTGTGTTGAGTTAATGTAATTAATTGTTAATAAAAAATAACCTATATAAAGTATGTACTCGTTTACACCTAATACATGATAGTATACATTATTCTCTAGTTTCTTTTCTTGCTTCCCTCTCAGTGCCACATTTACATCTCTAACAACAATAGTGATTGTAGCATACACTTGTTCAAGTTTTTCATTTACATTTTCCCCCAGGGAAAGCTATATATACGATTTAAGAAGAATGGACTTCAACATGACTACGATAAAACACTTCGTATTAAGTCGATGAAAAAACTATATAGAAAAACTTGAGATGAAGCATTCAGCCAAGGACTAAATGAATAGTATAAGGACTTGAGCATGTAAGAATGAATGAAAACATCAATAGCTAAGGTCGAGCACTGTAAAGCACACTAGTGTGATTGTCATTCTCTTTTAGTATATAAATGAAAGACAGATCATCCAGTCTATCTTTTTATAATCATTCTTTTTATGGTTGTCATTTTTCATTACGTTTTAAACTGTTCGTTATTTTCAAAAATATTATAGAATAAATAGTATAATTTCTGTGCTAATTAATATATATAAATCTTATTGGTAAAATATTCAATACATAACTTTCATTAATTTCATTAAAAGATTTGATTAAACCAAACATATTTTTAATGTGAAAATGAAAACTGTATTCAGTGAGAACAGAAAGGTTCTTGTACCCAAGTTTCAACTACATGAAAAAGAGTATTTTTAAATTACAAGAAATTTCTTATCCCCCTTTCAGTGTAATTTTAAATAAATGATATATTATATTTTTCTGTTTTTTCTCTTAAAACAAATTTTAATGCATAATAAAATGAAATAAGGGTATAATTAAAAAATATTTTATTTTGAAATTTAAAAAAAAAGTTAAAAAGGAATGAATTTTCCATAAAAAAAAGAACAATTTTTCCTTTAAAAAACTGACTCTTACATAAAAACAAGAGGAAAATCTGCAGTATTTTTTTGAAATCCCTTCCGTTTCAGTCAGCCTTAATAATTAACTTCCTACTTTATAAAATTATTGCTGTAACATCCGAATTCATAATTATCAAGGTAGAAAGATTTCGACTTCAAGTATCTGGATTCTCTACTGGTCTTCAAAATACACACTAGATTTGATATTCTAAAATATATTAAAAAAATAATATATCAAAACTGTGTATGTTAGAAACATAATAAAAAGACAACACCAGAAATAGTGACTCCAACTTCAATCCATCACAGAACGTTGCAAAACCCACGCCAGAAAATAAAAGACATAAAATGTGGTCAAAGTTAAGTTGCACAAACACTTCATTCTTCAGCTTGACCATGGAATCCATTAGGATTGATAAAATAATTGTCAAGTCCAACTGACAAATATTTATGACCACATAAACCATCACTCAGATTGTGTCTGTGATGAGACAAAATAAAACAAATGGCTGAACTGTGGTTAAAAAAAAATAAGCCATGCTAAACAAATTATTGAAACGCTGAGGTGTGGTCTAAATACAAAATCAAAGGATTTTAATGTGTAAACAAGAAGACATGAATTACAAAAACAAAATACCTGGGAACCTAAAGGTATGAACTATTATACACATACCCACCACCACCACCACCATATCAAAACTATCATCATATTCAAGATTTCTATGCCCTCTTCTCTATACACCAGAAAGAAAAAAAAAGAAACAGAAAAAATCAACCCAGGAATTTAACTAATTGAAGGATGAAATAAATCATGGTATGGAATGGAACCCTCTTAGAAAGATGAAGCTTTTTCTGTCTGGCTTCCTCTGGGGTGGCGGTGTCGTTTTCCATGGTGCCGGCCGCTACCAAAAGTGACTGGATCAAACTTTCTTAGCCTATCAGCTTCTTGGGAATTGATGACACACTCTGATGGAGGTGCTTTGTATCTGACTCTGTCGTAGCAGTAGGAGTATGTCATGTGCTTCTTTCTGAAACTCTCCATTTTGATTCTTTGTGCTGGTGTAACACCAGAACGAATGGCTTCACCACTTTGATCATTGTCACACTTGGCCACCTGCTCAATTGGATCCACTGCACACCCATGCAGCACAAGGTCAGAGAATTTGGCAACATAGGGTGCATACTTGTAGTTCACCCTGTATTTCCCTCCATTGGTAGCCCAATCAGATGCATCCCATATTGTTGCATACAGTGTCATTGGCTTAGAGGGGAAATCTCCTCCCATAGATTCTGTTCTAGTCACTTCTCTGATAGGAACATTGTCCACATAAAATCTGAACATGGATACACAGATACACAATTAGGAAAAACAATTTCCAATATAGAATCCATACAAGTATATATACATTCAAGTATGCTAGTTAGTTTAACTCATTCTCAATAACCAAACCAAGGAGGGGTTTTAATAAACCATTTAACCCTTATATTGCACAAACATTTTGTTTTTATACTCACACAGAAATTCTACATTTTAGTTTCTATTTGAAAAAAAAAAAATTAATCTTTCAGTCCCATTCTTATAAAGTCTGTGTTCTAATTCTAATTCTCCATACAAGCATTTATATGCTTGAGTTTCTCTATGTAATGGCAGCTGATGGTGTAGCTTAGTTTAACATCACGCGTGAGAACTTTGTAGCTGTACTAGAGCATCTAAAGTACTTGATAAATGACAACACATACTAAAGCATAATAAAATTGCTTTAACCAGGACTACAGCGTAAAAGAAATACTTATATGAACAAAAACACAAATATATTCCAAAAGATAAAAACTTTACTGCAATATAAAGACTGAAAGTACAGTTTGAGACTGTAAAAGAGCATGGATATGATTAATTAAAAAAAAAAAAAAGGCTTTTTAATGGAACAGAGGATTCGGTAAAAGGGAAAAAAAAAAAAAAACCTAGAGGAAATGTTTTAATAAAACGTAACCAGACCAACAGCGAAATCTATCAAACAACACAAAACAAGAGATCATCAGACTACAGTGTGAGGGGTAGTAGTAAGAAATAAGAATGATGATAAAAGGTTACCATAACAAAGAAGAAGTAGGAAATGCAAGTTATAACCAAATATGGTATATGTAGAGGGCTTAAGATAGACACTCACATGATCTGAGAATCAGTCCAGAGAATACTGTACTGATGGAAATCATCTGCAGGATCAAACCAGAGACCATATCTTTCCTCCCTGCCAATATTGGTGCTACCATTGCCATAAACGTTAGTCTGAATCCTCCAGTTTTTGCCTCTAATGTTTCCCAAAAACTCAAAGTCGATTTCATCATGGTTATTCTGGAACATGTCACCGTTTGACATCTGCAAGCAGATACCATGAAATAAATTACTTTTCCTATTTTCCGAATACAAGTTAAAATCAAAACCAGAGTAAAGTTTTAGGTTCAAAGAGACAATTTCATTTTTGCCGAGTAAGAAGAAGTCCTAAATTTTATCCTGAAAAATCCTAAATTTCATTCTCCTATGGACTTTCTATTTTATCACAAAAAACTTACTTGTATCCTTCAAATTCCTGAGAGCTGGTTGGCTTATATTTTCAAAAATAAAAAAGACTGTGATTAAAAAAAAAAAACCCCGATAGTATAAAAACTTGGTGACTGAGGTGAAGCAGAAATCTTTATTAAACGGAAAGCTGATGATGACGATGGATGGTAGAGTTTCAAAAATAGGAATAAAATTTGTTCATAAAAGAAAAGCTATCACTTTCATGAATCATAAAACTGAGGCAAAATACTCACATAGAAGGCAACCACAACTCCAGCAGTGTAATCAGCAGGCAACTTAATAGAAGCGCTGAAGTACCCGTGAAGGTAAAGATCATGCGACACAAATCCTGAACCTGCAAACACACCCCAGAAATGGAAAAACCAAAAAGGTGAAGACTTTAGCCACAGAAATCACCATCTCAACAACCCCACATAGATTGACAAAGGTGGCATGCGAAAAAGTAAAAAGAAAAAACCTGTTCTCTCATCCAGTGAAATATGAACCGATTTGCCATCCCTGTGGATGACCAAATTACTGTCCCCAAACAGGGGCGCGTAACCTTCATCAAAGGGTATGATGGGCAAGTTTCTAGAAGCAGAAACGAGGGCAAAAAGCATGGAACAAAAGAGCAGCAACCCCATGTGAAAGCCCCCCATTATTGTGGTTCCTGGGAGTGGTATTTTGAGATATATAAGGAGTGGTGCAAAGAAGGGCGATGAAGAAGAAGGAGAGGGAGAAAGGGATGAGAGAAAGAGAGAGGTTTGGAATAATCTCTACAGCTAGAAGCGATAGAGAGAGCCGAAAGAGGCTGATTAGAGAGAAAGACAGAGCCAAAGGAAGCTTATTTGTATTGGAGAGAGTGTTTAGCTGTGTCTGAATGTAGACAAATTTCTTTTCATTTCTTTATTTAATTCAACTTTGTTTTTTCTTTAAGAAACGTACTCGTATTTAATTGGGGAATATTAATTGTATGTTGAAAATGATAAATACGTTAGAATATTAATTGTATTATATTATTAGTATATTCCTTTAACTCTCTTTGTAATTTTGTGCTTTGTTTTGGATGACTACAAAGACTTATTGACAAAGGTTTCAACACGCGCCTCTGTTTCTAATGCTAACATATCCCCTCTGTCCCCTTCTCCCACCTTTTTTATGTTTCACTTTGCTTAAATTAATTAAACTTCACCTAAAAATACTATTAAGTTTGTGGTTAGTTTACTGTTTCAGAAATTTTATACTTCAATTTTTTTCTTTTATAATTATCTTTTTCTAAGCAATACATATATAGGTTTCTTCTTATTACTTTAGATAAATGGAGGTGTCCATGCAAGAATTATCTAATAATTAAGCTAAAGAATAATAAATAAAGTATATTTAATAATCAATAGTTTATTATGTTCATTCATTTATGTTATTTTTATTAGGTTTTCATCTTAAATGGATGGGTATGGTTGATGAACTCACGTCAAACTATAATTAATTATAGTCTGATTATTGTTTTAATTGTTTATCAACCTATATGGAAATGTTATGGTACTAATAAGGTTTGTATATATGTCTTCAATAATTTAATATATATTTGGATATGTTTTTAATAATCTAGTATATATTTGGATGGATGTTTATATACTAGTCTCAGAGACTCAAGGAACTTTGCAATAACATGGACTCTAGAACATTTTAGAGACATTAGAAGTTTGCATAGTTACAAAGGTTTAAATGACATCCACAAGATTGAGATATATTTTTCTTCTATCCAATACAAATTAATTAAGGAATAAATGATGCAATAAAAGTGTAACACTGAATAATAAATAGTGAGATTGTTATGTATTTATATTATCTTTATTAAGTTTTTAGATAAGTTTAGTTGATGAACCATGTTAACTCTAATCTTAAATTAGTGGTTTAACATTCTAATTATTGGTGCAACTATTCATCAATGTATAAATACGATCTTATACCAGTATTTTCTTAAAAAAATCACATATATTCAAATAGGTATTTCCACACATTATGCATAGATAAATATTTAATTTTATGTAATTAAATTTATAATAAATACATTTTTTTCTAGAAGTTATATAATTAAAATATTATAACCAAAATATTTTTAATACATATTATAATTTAATATAAAGATAATTTTTTTTAATTATATACTTAGTTCACTTAACTATTTTTTTATATGATTAATAATTTTTCAATTTTAACATTTAAAGAGATCTTCTGGATATAGAACTGGAGAATAAAAGAATTGATATACATCTTTTGTAGTTATTTCAGAGATTTTCTTTTGTTATTACATCTATTTACAACTGAACATGTTTTAAAGTTTTAAGAAAAATTAAATACTCTTCACTTAGCATTAAATATTTTTGTAATTTTTTTACAACACTTTTAAAGCATGGTAAGACTTTACCATTCAATGAAAGTGGTTTCTCTCCATTTTGGATCAAAGTGCAAGGCCTACCATATAACTAATTGATTTGGCAACATTAATATATCCTTTTCTAAAAAAAAAATATTGTTTACAAGAAAAAACTTTTAATACATTTTGCCCGAAAAATTAAAGAAGGGTATAAACCTTAAAAATATAAAATGAGAATTTGATAAAGTTTTACAGATATTACGAAATACTTATGATTTATGTTTGTTAGATGAAGTATATTCATTATTTGTTTAAACACAAACTTATTTAACTAAGTATATCTGCTTATATCTATTCAAGTAAAAACTTATCAAAAGTGGTATATATATAACAGGTTTGCTTGTCCACATTTCAGATAACTTTTATATATTTCTAATCATATAATATACGTATCTTGAATTAAAATGAATATTTTGACTCTAACATAATTTATATATATAAAATAATTTTATACTTAATTATTTAAGCACACAATTAAAATAAAAAAATATGTTAAACTTAGATAATACAAAATATCAAAGATAGTTTAGATAATTGAAATAATTTATTTATTATCATAAAATAATGAATGAAATATACATCAAATAAAAAAGATAAATGTTAATGCTGAATTGAAAAAATAAATAAATACAATTGTATAAGTCATATATTTCAATATAAAATATAAGAATATATCATTAACATGCAAAGAAATAATTTCTTTCTATAGAAAAAAAAATAATTAACATTTGAATACTGAGAAATAGTAAACAATAAAGACCCATATTATTGAAAAATAAACAAGTCTGTTATTAAAAGAAAAAAAAATGACTTAGTATGGTGAATTTTGAATTTAAAAATGTCAATAAATGAATAGTTTATCCATTACACGGAATGAATTTGTATTTATGTTATATTTTATGAAGAATATTTGAAATATGAATATTTGCTGCATTTCTCTTTTCATTTTATATCTATTTTTAACGGTTACAACACTCTTAGTTTATTTATTTGATGAAATATTTAAAATTTATAAAATTATAGTTTATTCTTTACTGGCTAATATTAAAAAAATAAAAAATATATGTTTTTTATATTAAATTTTAGTAATATTTGTTTTCATTATATTTTTATGAAAAATATCTGATAAATATTTAAATATATAGAAGCATAAATATAAATATACTAGTTACAAAAATAAAATATAAATTTCATATCTATTTCACATAAAAAATAAATGAATATGTATAAATTTGTTGAAAGGAAATAAGCGGTCAAAGTGACCATTGTTCAACGTGGTGGTTATCTTCTGACTAATTAACATAATATCTTAAATTTTTGGATTCAGATAAATGATTCTCCACAGTCTCAACGAACACTATTATGTTTGTGTCTTTTGCACAGTGCACTCAGTTAAATTATTTGTTTAAAAAAATGTCATTTTTATATTTCATGTCAGTGGTTAAGAAAACATGCTAGTTGAAGTAAAATATTATAGGAATAATAATTTTATCCTTTTCATTAAAATTTATAAAGAAATAAGCCAACTGCTATTTTTATAAATTATCGAACATGTGCAGGGGGCGAATATACTTGTATTTTAGCTCCTTGGAAGATTTTTTTTCTTAAAAGAATCACAATAATATATATATTTTTTTACCTCACTAAGCTATGTAATTTTAGAGCGAAATTTTAATTATTATAAACAAAGTATTTTATTTTAATAAATTTCAAAGAGCTGCATATGTTACAACCTACATTTTAGTTATATATATTAAAAAAAACTAGGTAATTTCAATATCTTCAAAATTTAATTAATTCCACAATCATATGCTTAAACATTTTTAATGATTTAATCATCAAATCCCAACTCAAAGTGCAGTTATGAAAAGAGGTTGTATATAACATTGGAGAATGTGATTTATGATGCTTTAAAATTAAAAAGAAATAGTAAAAGGCTGGAATTTAAAAAACTTGGCAAAAACCATGATAGTAAACATACAAAAGTAGGAAAAAGGAAGAAACTAAGTAGAGAACAGCAGAGGCATACGAATGATTATAGGGAAAATAATAATATTCTTTAAGCTTTTGGCACTCAAAAAGGAGGGCCCCTTTATACTTTTCATTTTCCATTAATAATTAAAAAAATAAATTTAGCAAACTTTTGATGAAGCAAAAACATTAAGAATTTCGGGTTTTCTTGCTTGGATATTTTATTTTAATCAAATATAAAAAATAAATTACATAATATTATTAAATATTTTGTGATAAAAATTACCAAACATAAAAGTTTATTGTAAAATCCTTTTTCAAACTGATCATCGTATTCATGATTTTAATTTTTTTTCATATTTATATATAGAGTATATATCTTATAGTTAGAAACTATAATAAAAATTTATTATAATTGTTTGATAAATAAAAATATTTAAATAATTAATTTATATATGTTTATCAGGGCTAATTAATTTAAATATAATACAATATTTAAATACAGCGAGTGATTTAGTTTAATTTAATTTGATTTTAAATTTCAAATCAAAATATCTGGTTGAAAAAATAAATTCGAAAAAGATAAAAACTGTAATTTTTATTTATTTTTAAATAATTTTTAGATATTTATTTTATGAATTTCATTTGAAAATACATAATAAAAGAAACAACACAAAAAGTGATGTGTGGAAGCGTGTGAAAGTTGAATTAAAAATATAAAGACATAAATGGGCATGGCAAATTGTAGCAGAAATAAATTATAAGAGGAATGGGAATTGCGTGGGCCAGGGTTCAAAATTCGGCGCCTCATCACCTCCCACCCAATCAAAACCCATCATTCATTCAACAATAACAATAATTACTTTTAATAAACTATTAAATATTTTACTAGATTAAACAAATTAATTATCTTTAATAAAGATATTGTTTGCATTTAATGTATAATTAAATATTTTTACTGTAATTAAAAAATAAGAATATTTGAGATGGTGCAATGATAGGTATGCATAGTTTTCAGAATGAATGTATGAAAGTGTTGGTTGAAGGTGCGTGACAGCTGAGGAGACAGCATGGTCATAACAAATAGCCGTTACTTCAGTGGGTCCCACCCTCACTCATCTCAATTCCCACAATCCAAGCTTCTTTCCCGTCACTCACGGACTCTATTTCTCTTCTTATCGCTACCTCGCAAAACGCACCCTTCACACCTCATGTTAATTTATTTTATTTTATTTTATTATTATTATTATCCTTTTCTATTTTTTCATGACTGAAAACTGTACTACTAAGACTAAATAAAAGTTTTCCTTTTTTTTTTCTCCTTTGGGAAAGGAGCCACAGTCCAACGGTGTCGTCTTCATTATTTTCTGTTGCGCCGGTGCATTTTAGACTGAGGAGGCACGGAGTCTCTAACATGCGTGGGGAGTGAGGCGCGCTTGGGTGACATGGGGATGGGGAATGGGATCTTGCATGAGTGGATCCCAAGGTGAATGGTATTGGATGGATGGCATGCACGTGAGTTTTGGGTGCAAATCTCCGCTCTTGCTAATCTTCACCCTTCATCTTCTCCTCACTCATATCTCTATACACAATTATTCTTCCTGCAAAAGGTTACTTACCTTTCTTTACATCTAACTTAACTATTTTTTATTTTACCTAAATTATTCCTGTTCAAAAGAGAAATAAAGGCATCTCCAATTAAAGAATTATAAACTTAAAATTTGTGTTTTGTGTTTTAGTGGAGCATCTAGTGTCACCAAAGTGTCACCAAAAATATCAAGACTTATATCATTTACAATTTAAAATGTGATTATATCATTTTGAATAAAATGAATAAACTAGGTTGAAAAGAAGAGTAGTTTAATCACTCCATAATATTTAAGATATTATTAGTTTTGAAGTTCAATATTTGTATTATAATCTTATTTTAAAGATAATCTTGATTGATAGGTTAAGAGAGGAAAGTGATTATAAATTATCTTCAATCATAATTTTTAAGTGATGTGTAATTTTTAGATATACTAAAACAATTTATTGATTGAGAGAAGAGTGGTAAAAAACAATTAAATTTTTTTCTTTTTGTCTCTAAATATAGTGTTAATGTTCATATCAAACATTGGATTCTTTGAATCAAAATCCTTAATAAAGTGAATTTTCAATATAAGTTTATATGTATATTACAATAAGAAGTGAATATAACACTAAATCATGTTTCATTTGGAAATGACATTGACAATAAAATAAGTGAATAAAATATAACAAAAAAAAAGTAACTGTATGAGAGTAAAAGTAAACATGAATATTGAAACAATATTTGAAATGAGTATCCATGTGATAGGTAAGAGTACTATATAGACTTCTCGACCATATCATTTAGTTGATCATATTAGAATTGACTTATTAGGAGTTATCTTTTGGTTATTTATATATATGTCTTTTTATTAAGTTTGTTGTAACACTAGTACAAAAAAAGCCTTTTATATCATGTCTACTATGTTGAAAACCAGACAACCAATGTGAAAAAATATGGTATTGCTTGTGTGATCATAATATACACATATTACATTAATTTCTATAAAAACTAAATACCAATATTATATGTATCATGCTATATTGATTATTATGGATAAAAAGTTATTTTAATGTCTCTTCGTGACATAAACATTCCAACTTATTGTAGTATCATTGATATTCAATATTGTATTATCATTGGTGTTCTAATTGGTTGTAGTACCATATTTTCTAAATGACTTCTATTAGATATATCACTATTATAGTATTATTGTCATTGTTCAAGTACCGCCAACATTATTCCAGAACTACCTCAATTTTTCATTCTATCATTTTATTTTAGAACCACCTTCATTCTCCATTTTACCTTCTTGTCATAGTGTAGCTCTTTCATTTTTCTTCATCTAGTTAGTATTTATTTATTTTTATAATCACTTTTTTAAAAATAAATGTTAATATGCTCAATTAATTTCGTGTTTACAATAGATTCTAAACAAATTAAATTTTATATGTTTATTTTTCAAGAAATTCATATCATCATGAAGAGCATAATTCAATTTTTTTTCAACTTAATAGGCCAAATAAAAAACTAACAATATACGCATTAGAAAAAAACTAAAATTTCAATAAAAGAGTTGTATTTATAATAGTATATTATTATTAATAAAAGAATGAAATATTAAATACATATGGTGTGAAAAAAAGGATTATATTAGATTAAAAAGAAATATATATTTTAAAACTTTGTCCTAATTATCACGTGACTATTTCTTAGGAGCTTGTATTTATTTCTTTATAAATTTATTTATACATTAGTTGTAAAACATTTCGTATTCTTATGCGAGGTATGCGAAAAAGTTTCACAAACAAGAGACTACTTTTGTTTAATATTTAATAATTAAATATTAATTTCGTATCGAATCTTGGATTATTAGACTGAATAATTTGAAAACAATTATATTTATTATATTACATTAGTCTTTGAAATTATTTTTTATATTAAATTTTGATAAATTTTTAAAGTATTAAATTTTTGTATTGTTATCTAAATACACTCTTGATTAGTGTGAGTCTGGTCTTACTTTTCTGTTTATAATTTAAAATATAAGACATAACTTTAAAAGATTAATAAAATATAAAAAAATGTCTTATTAAATAAGATAAAGTTACACATTTCTTAGTAAAGTGAAATATTTATACGTAAATCAAAATTTTATTAATAAAGTGAGATATTCATACATAAATTAAATTTTTATATTTTATAGTTATAGTTTGAAATTAAATAAATTTAAATCAAATTAAGAAAAATGATGAGAACTAATATATGGTATGCCACTTTTTATATTACTTCTACCCCCATATCAATATAGAAAAATCACATTTTTTCTATTAAAACTATGAGGAGTATATGAATTAGGTTCATAATAGTATATCTTATTCACTTTTTACAGGGTGACATTTAGATCAATTACAAAATTGATATATAGTTTAATAATTAGTTTATATAAAAAATCTAACTAAATTATTATGTTTATCTCTAAATTATTATATAATTACTTTGTGTTAACAATAATTTATCTTAATTATAAAATAAAGTTCAAACATGTAATCGGTATGTAAAATATATAAATTATTTAAGAAATAAAATAAGAAATATAAATGACTATTATGAAACTACAAATCATTTTAATTAGATAAAAAGATTTTTGTAACAACCTAGAAAATCTGTCATTTGAGTAGAAATGGTAGAAGTGGTAGAAGTGGAATGAGAACTTGATTATTATATTAGTAAACTAAAAATGCGTATTTATAGAAAAAGTAAGTAGTCAAGTGTCATTTCCACTCAAGTTATCATCTCTCTAAAACCCCTAACCCTCTTTTCCTCTGACTTCTCTCTAAGTCTCCACTTCCATACTTCATCAGTTTCTCAAGCGGAGCCCACCGTTGGACTCGTGACGGAGAATAGAGCAAGTCTACCCGATCAGAATCTCCGTTAGAGTAAGTTCATTTTCTGCCCTTTTCCCTTAGAGTCATTTTTAGGGTTTTGATTTCTTCTGCCTTATGAGCTTGCATGTGGCATCTGAGTTATCAGATAGTACCCTGTGAGCTCAGTTCTCTAGTGTTTTCGTCTGATCGTTGATCAGAGGACATTTTGATGCAGATTTGAGTTCTTGACAATCTTAGGCTTTGGGGCTGTTTAAGAGAACTTCTAGTGCAATTCAGGTAAGGGAAGCTGACTTGCATGTTACCTAATTCCAGTTTGTTTGTGATTTAAGATTTCACTCAAATTATGTATGTGAAAATGCATCTGTGATGGTTTACTTGCTGGCATGAATCTTAAGTTGAATTCTTGATTGTTTATTCATTCTGGTATGTATGATGAGTATCTGGTAATTGATGGAATGCAAGTTTAATTTCTGGTTAAGTTAGTCATTTGAGACATGTGTAGTAGTTCTGTGGTAGTAAAACCTACATAACTGATAAATTATGTTTTCTGCATAATTCGCTCAGGTGAAAGCATTTCGCCCAAGCGAGAATGGTTTCGAGTAGCAAGTGTGCTCTCTGGACTATGTTCGCCCAGGCGGAAAGTTTTTAACCCAGGCGAGAAAGTATTTTCGCCCAAGCGAGGGTACAATCGCCTAGGCGAAAAAGCCCCTGGAGTTAGTGTACTCTTTGAAATGCTTTCGCCCAGGCGAGAAATCCTTCGCTCGGGCGAGGATATATTCACGCCCAGGCGAGGGTATTTTCACTTAGGCGAAAATGGGCAGTGTTCTCTGGACTACTTTCGCTCAGGCGAGTGGTATTTTCGCTCGGGCGAAATTTGTCTCGCCCAGGCTAATTTTTTTTTTCTTGGCTTTTTGTTTCTGAATGTTTAGCTCTTTTGGACTGCAATATATGTATTGAATAAAATAGATTAATTGATACTTTAAGTTTAATTATACTGGTAGTTTAGTGACTTCTTTAAATGTTGAGATTGAAGTGGAGATTGAGATTTAACAGTGAATGAATGCATGAGTAGAGATCTATATGGTGATGTTATATTGTTAAAAG
>Ga0099825_1002010_pt1 | contig 26673 bp, 17 predicted proteins | sample SiratroredBW_FD_76838 | JGI IMG/M metagenome (GOLD analysis project Ga0099825, IMG submission 76838) | Root nodule microbial communities of legume samples collected from California, USA - Siratro red BW | ecosystem: Host-associated > Plants > Roots > Nodule | place: USA: California | collected... | reverse complement strand
TTCATTGTCTTCAAGAACATTTTGTGTTCATCTATGTAAGGAAGAGCATCATCAGTATTGTTCAAAATATACAAGTGTGCTTGGAGTACCTGTTGTTGATCTTTTCGAACTATCCTCACACCTTGTGTGCCTTTGCCTTCTTTCCTTCCTTCATACCTTGACCTCGGTATGCCTATAACATCTACTTCTGACATATACATGGTACATAACTCAATTGCTTCCTCTGCAACATATCTCTCAGCAATAGATGCTTTTGGTCGATATGGATTCTTCACGTACCCTTTGAAAATCTTCATGCATCGTTCAATTGGGAACATCCATCGTAAAAGCACATGACCACATATTCTAATTTCTCTTACGAGATAAACAATTAAATGAACCATGATATCAAAAAATGAAGGAAGAAAATACATCTCTAGTTGACACAAGAGAATGATGGCTTCATTTTCTAACTAATCCAACCTCGTAGGATCAATTACTTTCCTACAAATAGCATTGAAGAATAGGCAAAGACAGGTGATGACTTGTCTAACAATTTTTGGCAGAATTCCACGAATAGTCACTAGGAGAACGTCTTGCATCAGAACATGAAAATCATGAGATTTTAATCTCATAAGTTTCAAATCTTCCATTGATATGAGACTTTTGATATTCAAAGAGTATCCTTGTGGTACTTTAACTCTTCGCAAACACCCACAGAAACTGATCTTTTCAAATTTTGACAAAGTGTGCAAGTTGGTGGCAAGTATGTTCGTTTACCATGAGGTTGTGGTTGTAACTCCAACCGAACACCCATCTCAACCAGATCTTTATGAGCATTTATTTCATCCTTTGTCTTTCCTTTAATATTTAGCAATGTCCCAATTATACTATCACAAACATTTTTTTCCACATGCATTACATCTATTTAATGTTTGACATCTAACTTTGACCAATATGGAAGTTCAAAGAATATTGATTTCTTCTTCCAAATGTTTTTCACACCACTATGCTTGAGGGTTTTCCCATAAGTGACTTTGACCTGGCACACTCTGTTATAGACTTCCTCACCTGTTAAAGGCGGAGGTGTTGTTCTGTCTTCCTGATAACCATTAAAAGCTTTTTTCAACTTGGGGTAAGGATGATTACGTTTCAAAAACCTTCGATGACCAATGTAACATGTCTTCCTCCCTTGTTTTAGCTGATGGTAACTTGTGTTCTCTTCACATATCGGGCAAGCACGATGTCTTTTGACACTATAGCCACTCAAATTTCCATATGTGAGGAAATCGTTAATCGTGCAAAATAACAATGCTCGCAAATTGAAATTGACCTTTTCATATGCATCAAAAACCTCGATGTCTTCATCCCATAACAACCTCAAATCCTCTATCAGAGGACTTAGATAAACATCTATGTCATTTCCAAGTTGCCTTGGTCCTCATATCATCATAGACAACATTATATATTTTCTCTTCATGCACAACCAATACGGCAAATTATAAATAATTAGCAAAACAGGCCATGAACTATGTTCCATCAGTTGCAAGACCAAGTCTAAGATTTCTTGGATCACTTCCAAACTCAGGATACAAAGAGTCAATTTTCTTCCGTTGTGGTGAATCGGCAGCATGTCGTAACAACCCATCACATTTTCTTCCACTTGAATGCCATCTCAAGTTCTTTGCATCGTTAACATTGGCAAAAAAACGTTTTAAACATGGTATAATTGGAAGATACAACAATACCTTGGCAGGAGGACCCTTTTCCATGTCATCTTCATCCTCATCATCATCTTTTACTTTGTATCTTGATACCTTGCATCTGGGACACTTATGCAATCCTTCGAATTCTTTTCTATACAATATACAATCATTTGGACAAGCATGTACTTTTCAGTACTCCAAACCCATTGGACGCAATATCTTTTTGGCCTCATAGTGACTGGTCGACAATGTATTATCTTGAGGAAGTATTTCATGCAAAAATTTCAAGTAATTCAGTAAAACTTCTATCAGTCCTTCCATTTCTTGCCTTCATGTTAAATAATCGTAATACTGCTGACAAACGTGTGAAACTTGAACAATCGGGATACAATTGTGTTAGTGAATAATCTTTCAAAGAATCAAACACATGGGCTTGGTGGACACTCTCTCCTCCAATATCATGAATAATGTCATCCATGAAATCTTCAGATATAGATTAGAATGTTCACATTTATTTTTCTAAGATGCATATGGTAAGTCTACAACTTCACCATACCAAGTCCACGTTGTATAGTTCTTCAAGAAACCATCAAAAGAGCATGCTCTCGTATCAACTCAATATCTAGTCTTTTTAAATTCACACATGGAAAGTAATATCTTCCATTTATTGTTGTCCCATTCCGTTTAGCAAATTCTAAAAGATCTTCAACACCTTTCTCACACACATCACTGATCCGATTAGCATTTATCCAACTTCGATCCATCACTACATTTAGTGAAAGATTTTCATACAGATTACTTTATGTCCAAATAAACTAAAACATTGCCAGGGATCAAACATCCCCAGACTCAACCCAAATGCCTTTCTTATTTATCAAACTATACACAAATACCATTTCAATACAAACAAACATTTCAATCTTACAAGCATTCTAATATGCATTCTAATATTCAAGAATACTCAAATAAAATACAAAATTGTTAGGGATCGAACATCTCCATACTCAACCCAAACGCGTTTGTTATATATCAAACTACATACAAATAACATTTTAATAAACACAAGCATTCCAATCAATCAAGCATTTCAATATTCAACAATGATCAAGTAAAATACAAAATAGTGGTTCAATACATACCTCTTGTAGAGTAGTGGTGCGGCGAAGGCGGCTTTACAAAGAGATTATCTCCAAAAGACAAATGCAACGAAACAAACACTTGCAAAACCATCAAAACCAAACAAATAGTCTATAAAACATGTAAACCAGTGAAATGAAACAAAAAAGATGGAGAAATGAAGCTTATAGCCACTACAAGAAAAAAGCTATTTAGATACCAATATTTAGCTACCAATTAAAATGGTTGCTAATTGTGACTAAAATAGTCACCAAATTAAATTTTGGTTGCTAAATAACTACAAAATAGAAGTAATGATTGAATTTAATGACCAATTAAGTCAAATAATTAGTATCTAACATTAGCTATCAGGGTTTTAGTGACCAATACCATTAGATTCTAAATTAGTCTCTGACTTAATTAGATACCAATTTAGAATTTAATGTCATAGGTAACTACAACTTTGGTATCTAATGTTAGATACCAATTATTTGACTTAATTGGTCACTAAATTCAATCATTACTTCTATTTTGTAGTTATTTAGCAACCAAAATCTAATTTGGTGACTATTTTGGTCAAAATGAGTAACCATTTCATTTGGTAGCTAAAAATTGGTCTCTAAACAACCTTTTTCTTATAGTGAGCGTAATGTCTACCTCAAACAAAACTTCAACAAAAATGGCACCGTTCAAAGCAACCAACCAACTGTAATGAAAGAGGGAAACCACAAATGGAGGTGAAGGAAGCAAGAATGGAGGTAAAAAATGGCGAAGAAAGGCTCGGAACAGTGATAGAGGAGGCACACGCAGTGCGAGAAAGAAGAAAAAGTGAAGGAGAAAACGAACGCTTGAGATTAAAGAAAGAGCATAACATCGGTTAAAAGGGGGGAATTGACGTTATGCTCACTGGCGTTAGTTGGGAAAGGCCAACCGAAGTCATTAAAACCTAAATTTACCAAATCTAGCCCCAATTCACCCCAAATTTGTACAGTGCACACATGATGTTGGTTACTGGGCCAAAACCGACGTCATGTATCCTCCACATAATGTCAGTTGGCCTCTCCCAACTGACGTTATGCACTCACCTTAAAAAAAAAGTTAAAATTTAGAATTTTAACTTTTATAGTGTTTTCGAGGACGGTTGTAAGTGGTAACCGACGTCATGTATGTATATCGACGTCAGTTTATTAAAAATTGACGTCATAATGTTTATTTATTTACAAAAATGCCATCTTGTTTTTGGCAACGTACATTTTTGGTTTAACAGACGTTGTATTGATGACGTGCAAGCCCTTTTTTTCCACTAGTGAGTGTTGGGGTGGACATAATTGGGATGGATCCTTATCTTTAGTTTTGAATCTTACTTCTATATTCGTGGATCCGAATCTTGCTTCTGTTTTTTGTGTATTAAATGCTTGTGAATTATGAGAATGAGATTGTATTTTGGGGTTAAAAGAAACTGAAGCAGATCAATTGTGAATTAATTTGGTAGTAAAACGTTTTCGGAAACTTAGTGCCATTGTGTTGTTTGGGCACCTTCAACCGTCCATTATAATATAAAAATAATGTGATTAGACATTGATTTTTTTTTATTTGGCATTGCGTAAATACATTATAACTTATTTTAGAGTGAAACATTGTATACGTACACACAAAAGTCAGTTCTGCATTTTCTAGCTAAGATTTGATTCAAGATATCTAGTGGTTCTCTTTATTTAGGCGAATTTTGTGATTAGATGTTTTGTAACTTTACATCTATATGCATTGAGTTATCTACTATCACCGAGTTGTTATTCATCAATTTGCCATTTTCTGTTTGATGATAGACGTGTTGGTGGCAAAATAAATCTGTGAAAGTGTGAAGTTCCTCTTTTGCGATTGCTATTTTTTAATCAATAGATCTTGTCTATGTTCATGTTGTTCCTTGTTTTTCTTTGAACTAAGCAGCGTTTTAGTTCCACTGGCTCTTTGAACCGTCATAATAAAGTTGGATTTGATGTATCCCTACCAAAACACTAATGTAAAGTTTGTATGAAATCTTGTGATCAGTTCAGAGTTTTGTGAGCTATGAAATTTAGTCAGGGTACCTTTTTTATCCAACTGTATTGTGAATTTGTGTGTGCTTGCAATATTTCATAGACTTTTTTGCCCGAAACATTGATTTTGATGTGGACTACGAGGAAGGTGAAGTGACCAGACTAGCTTTATCATGGGCGACTAATATTCTCATTGTCTGGTGGTTTTGATATCTCCTCTCCATCATCTTTTGGCCTAAAGTTTTTTTTTTTTCATAAAACATCCATGTTGTGCATTGTCTTGAATTATTGTTTTAGTGAGATTATTTGCTCATATTCCCAGTTTCTATAAAAATCTGGTTTAGTGAGCACAAATGATTTAGGCACATCTTCTGGCCTCAACAGTTACATATTTATAATGTATTTTGTTGGCTTCAAGTTCTGAAACATTATATTATATGATCCCTACATCCTACTAGAAGTACTCACTCATTCTATCTTTTAGATTTTTACATGGGTGATGATTTTCTTACCTAAATTGAACTGTGTTTGAGTCATTGCAAATTGATTTGATATCTTTTGCAATCTCTATATTAAGTTAAGTTTATGAAATTATTTGTCATATTGTATTTCACAACTTTCAATTTTCAAAAATTTGGTAAATCTATAAGTGTTGGTGGTTGTGTGTATTTCATAGCTTAAATACAGAACAATATATTTAAACTTGCCCATGTTTCTTTATCTTTTTTTTAATTCGAATAGTAATCTTTTAACTATGTACATTTCCGATGATGCCAATATCTGAAGACATGTAAAATGTAGATGGTCATAGACATGTGCTGATTTGATTCCATATACTTAATTAGTGTTTTTAAGATTCTTGAATGGTTTTAATCTATTTCTTTCCTCTAAAATGAAATGATGAACCAAATTTAATTAGTTGAGAATATGCCTGCCTCATCCCTCTTATTTGCTATGAATTGTAACGTCTAATGTAACTTCTATTTTCTTGACTATTGTGCTTGCCTGGTTGCAATCATTCTGTACACTACATTCAAGAAGGGTTCTTTCTGCTATGGTATACTCAACAATTATGTTACAATTTTGTGATTTGGAGATTACTGGATAATGGTTTGAGAAGTTGATAGTTCTATTTCTTAAACTATTGATGACTATGAGAAAAGTGTTAATTGCATTTAAGAATTGGAGCGATGTGTGTACATCCATTTTCGTGGGTTGTGTGACCCTACACCATTACGTTACATTGGTGATATTTTTCTACAGACAAGGGCGCGAGAACTTGTGAATTGTAATTATTGATTTTTCTTGTGTAATATTTTATTGAAAATTTATTATATAAATTTATTTTGAAAATATTGTTGGATATTTTTCATGATTGAGAGTTCGTCTTCGTGGGACGGATTGTGATAAAATATCAATTTTGTGAATATTGTTGGATATTTTCATGATTGAGAGCTCGCCTTCGCAGGACGGATTGTGATAGAATATCAATTTTGGGAATATTGTTGGATGTCTTACATAATTTTAATCTCACATTCGTTAGACGAATTATGTTAAGTGGATTATTCTATTGTTGAACATTATTGTTCTTATTGTTGCATTGAGATTTATATTAATAATAAACTTACCCTTCATTTATTTATTTTTTAACGTAATTTTTGATGAATGGTTTATTATGTTCTTAAGGTTTTCAGTATCCTTTCGATATTAGCTTTAAGAATATGATATTGAAAGCTCAACAAACTCTGTGGGTTAATTTGTTATTGTTGATACGTTATATTACAGCTTTGCCTATGCAAATAGTTTCCTTGATCAAGCTAAACAAAACTAATTATGAGGATTGGGTGAAAAGTTTTCTAAATCCCAATGTCCTTATAATAATTGTGAAATTGAACAAATTTCTTATGCTTCTGCTATTGACACTCTTATGTATGTTCAAGCTTGCACATGTCTTGATATTGTTTTTGTTGTTAATGTGCTTGGACGATACTTGAGCATATTCCCACAGAGTTTATGACTAGAGATCCCTTAACTAAGGGATTGACTGTTAAAGTCTTTGTTGAGCAGTAACCCGTATGGGGTATAATGAGGTCTTTTGATGTATTGTTTTAGTGAGAGTTTTCTTTGTTGGATATGTATTTCCCTTTTGAACCTCATTTATTGTATTGTCGTAATTATTGAGATGATTGACAATAATTATTTATTGTTGTGACGAAAATTATTTTCTATTGCCATATTTTGATTTGCGCAATTGATATTATGACATAATTTTGAAACATTTTGGACCTAGTCTCAAATTGTTATTATGATGAGATTGTTTTAATCTCATAGAGAATCTTGGGTGGATGATTGAGACATATCATTGTCTATTCTGTATTGTCATATTTTGTTTATTATGATTTACGCAATTGTTGTTATGACATAATTTTGAGACATTTTGGACCCAGTCTCAAATTGTTATTGTGGTGAGATTGTTTTAATCTCATATAGCATCTTGGGCGGATGATTGGGACATATGATTGTCTATTTTGTATTGCCATATTTTGTTTATTATGATTCGCGCAATTGATGTTATGACATAACTTTGACACATTTTGAACCCAGTCTCAAATTGTTATTATGGTGAGATTGTTTTAATCTCATATAGCATCTTGGGTGGATGACTAGGACATAATTGTATATTTCACATTTATAAAGGTCACTGAAATGTATGTGTTTCATTTCTATATGATATCATCACTCCTTCGAGTGTGATTTTGTGCAGTGATAAGATGCTTACATATTTCATTTTTGGATCTTTTGGTTATAAATGTTGTAATATTTTGGCATCTTATTGTGGTCACATGTTGTGAGTTGTTGTAGATTATTTTTCAATATTGTGATCTAATTTATGTTGTCCAAGTGGGAGATTGTTGGATTAATTATTTTGTGGACATACATAAATTAGTAATTTCTCTAGATTAACTTATTTGTCAAAATATTATGTAGCCAGTATTGTTATTATTTATTTGATTGTGATTATTTATTTGGTTACATAAAATAATATTGTTTATATTATGTGAATATTTATTGGATCAACTGATAATAGGTGGGTTGAGCCTATTATTAATTAATAATATATAGAAAAGTCTCTACAACTTCTTAGAGTCAAGTTTTATTCTACCCTATTAAAGAAAAAAGAAGACAGTTCTCTGTATACACTTTTGACCTTGGAGCACTTGGTATACACTCTTCTCTCTTATTCTTTGTAATGAGATCATTGATAAGAAGGACAAAACTAACATATGATGAATCAAAACTCTTTTTTATTTCAGGTTTTAATTCTTTTTATCTTTATTTATCTTTATATAATATGATTTCTCATATGTCATAATCATAATCAGACTAAACTGAAAATTCTAATATGATTATTTCTTTCAATTATGGTACTAAACTTTTATTTTATTATTTCACTTTCTCGAAAGATAAAAATATCATAACCAAAGTTTACTTTCTTCATTATTCTGAATCGGTTCTTATTGGAAAGAAACCATACGTTATACATTTTTTCTTTATTTTTCACACACATATTATATCATATATATATATATGTATTATTTTAAACTTTAGAGCAATCAGTAGGAAGAAAAGAAATTTTCTTCCCGTCGAGATCATACCCCACTTGAAAATTAAACTGTGAATAACCTCCGAAGATGGACATTCCGGTCACTGCGCTTGGCGCTATCGCCAAGCAAAGCATATTAATATTTCTCTCTGTGAGCTTAAGAAACAGGTTTTTATGTTTCAGTGAAACACTAGCTCCTCCGCTGAACTGAAAGACAATTTCAGGAGAAGCGAAGTTATCACGATGTGGGAAACAAAAGCTTAACGGCGACGGAATATTTTTCAACAACTGAACGCCAAGGGTTTCTTGCAACGAAGCCGCGAAATTGTTGTATAAGGTTTTCTCCAGATACGTCAACGTCGTGCCCGAATCAATAACCACGTTGCCGTCAGTGCGACCCGTTGGCACCGTCTTTTTTCCAATGCTGATGGATACAAGGTTGAGATAGTATAAGTTGGGTGCCGACGGTTTGATTATCATCGGAGTGGACACAACCCCGTTTCCCGTTATTATTGCTTCGTTCCCGAATTTCAACTTGCTAGTGGAGGTTGAACCGAAAGGAAGCAAACAGTAGGAGAATTTGCGACCAGTTTTGCCACTGATTTGTGAAACCAACGACAGGGGTCCAGCTCCAAGACCCACTATTCCAGTGACTTTTTTGTTGGTACGAGTAGTGAAGTTGTTGAACAATCCACATCCGAAGATAGAGTTAGGAAAAGCAACAGTTTGTGCTCCACCTCGGGAATCAAAACTTAGGGTTTCCGTACTCAAAAGCCCTGCGCTCAATGAATTGTCACCGTATTTGTGTGTGTAGATGCATTCACCCGTCCTTCCACAACCACGATTGCGAGGGGGGAGTAACGTGCATGGTTGTGAGGCACATGGGGTACGCTTGTACGTGGAAGATTTTAGTGGTTCAAACAATGGGGTCTCTTGGGGAAAACAACGGGCACAAGGGGAACATTGAACCCAAATGAGATCACTCCCTGTGTCTGCAACAGCAACCCTTTCGATGGGAGGAGTGCCAATGTAAAATCTCATTAGGTAGTCACCGTTGTCAGGGACCAAAACTGGTTGGGGTAGTTTGTTGTTTTGATCTAGGAAGTTAGCAACTCGGTTTAGTCGAGAACTGGAGCGTAGGGCAGCATTTATGATGCGCTGTAATGGGGTGAGGGAAGGGTTGTAGATGGGTGAGAGTGGTGAGTCACGGTGGATAAGGTCGATGGTGAAGCCACTAGGGCTTTCATTGGCTTCTGTAGGGATGAGAGAAGAAACGGAGTAGAAGGCTAAGCAGAAGAATAGAAGAGGATTCATGTTGAGGAAATTTGAATACACACTAACTCAGAAGTGAAGGATGGAGGAGGGAGCATGTTGGTGTGCCTCTATTTATATATTTTTGAGTTTTGCATGAGTTAGGAGTGTTTTAAAAACTCTTAATCTCAATGGCACTTGGTTCTTTTGGAAAGTGTAAATGTCTGTTTGGAAGGTTCCTAACGGTAATAAAGAACACATACTTATTTCTCCATGTCTGATTAGACCAACTTGTGCAAACAGTGGTTTTCTGTTTAAGCAAAGAGACCAAATGAGAAATTGTTTGATGATGATGCGAAATGGTTTTCGGTCTCAACAAGGGGACGTACAATCAACAAAGTTTTCTATAATGGATGCCTCGTTTTCGGTCTCCAAAGGTTATATAGTTTTGGATTCTTCAAAATAAAGGGTTATATGTGAATAAAGGGTTATATGTGTTGTTTTCTTGTTACTATCGAGGTTTTTTTTATTCTTGTTGGTGCAATTTTCAGCTCTAATGTACAAAATAAGTAATTTTTTATTTATTTTATAAATAGGTAAGTCTGTCAGACACGATTTTATTATAAAAAAGTTTTGTCAACATGTATCTTGTTCAAATCATATTAGATTAAAGTTGTGCCAAAACACATTATACTTAAGTCATGTCATCCTAACATGATTTCACTTTAATATGTTTTGAACTGAATTCATGTTATCCTAATACGACTTGAGTATAATACCAAAAAAACCTAAAGACATGTGTAGCTAGCACAACTTTTACTAAAATTGTGCCTAGTTAACAATACTTCTTCGTTATGAAGTCATGCCAGATTGACATGACTTACCCATTTTCAAAATAAATAAAAAAATTCTCATTTTAGACATTGGGATGCAAAAGTGCACCACATTAGAAAAAGAAACCACATATAGATTTGGACACTTATTTTACCTACTAGTGAGCCTAACTACAATATCAAGTGATAATGTTTATAAGAAAAATACTTACATATTGTTAATTTTACTTTTGTTGTGAATAGAAGAACACTACATCATTTTTGGCTTTAGGTAACAATTAAATCGCAACAAGCGCAAAAAGCATTGCCTGAAATAGGAAGAAACAAAGATATTTACGCATTCCCTAAGAAGTTGGTTTTGTTTAAAAAATGGTCACGAGACATGTAGAAAGTGTTGCCTATTTATTTTAGACAACACACGCAAAATCGTGCACAGGTGAAGGTTAGTTTAGACCATAATTTTGGAAATGTGGTCATTTTAAATCACGGGTATGTGAATGTGGGCATCTTAGACGACGCGCTTTTGAATGTGGTTTAAAGTGCCTATTAAGATTAAACTAAAGTTATAATATTTTATGTTGGCTATACTTCATGAACACAATGTCGAAAGTGCAAAAAATTTTCCCAAAATCACTCTTTTCCATTTCCTAAACCTGCTCAAAATCAAAATTCCTATACTAAACCCAAAAACTTTCCCAAATCCTACCTGCTCAAAATCGAAATCAGTCTTACAAATCACTCTTCCCCATTTCGTAAACCCGCTCAAAATCGATATCCCTACCCTAAACCCAAAACTTCCCTAAATCCTTACCCGCTCAAAATCGAAACGACTCTTCGAAAAACACTCTCCCAATTTCGTAAACTCGCTCAAAATCAAAAATAAAATTACAAATTCTCCCAATGTTGTTCTTTCAAAATCACTGGTTCTGTCAAAATTGGTATCCCAAAATCACAATTCTCGAGCAATTCTTCCCAGAATCAGTGTTCTCCCCGAGAAATCCTTCCCACAACTCAAGCGCAGGTACGTTAGGGTCATATAACCCAACAAATTAGTGTTTCATTGATTTTCTTATGTGTGTTGTGTTTCTTGCTAACACGTTTCCATATGTTGTCCTCACTATTCGATTGTGTCTCCCTTCACTCATTTTGGAAGATTCTGTGATTTGTTGTTTTTGTTCTTGAGGTGAGTTGCTTTTGCTAGGTCACTATAAGAAAAAAGTTATTTAGAGACCAATTTTTAACTACAAAATGGAATGGTTGCTAATTGTGACTAAAATAGTCACCAAATTAGATTTTGGTTGCTAAATAACTACAAAATAGAACTAATGATTGAATTTAGTGACCAATTAAGTCAAGATAATTGGTATCTAACATTAGCTACCAAGGTTTTAGTGACCTATATCATTAGATTCTAAATTGGTATCTAATTAAGTTAGAGACCAATTTAGAATCTAATGGTATAGGTTACTAAAACCTTGGTAGCTAATGTTATATACCAATTATCTTGACTTAATTGATCACTAAATTTAATCATTACTTCTATTTTGTAGTTATTTAGTAACCAAAATCTAATTTGGTGACTATTTTAGTCACAATTAGAAATCATTCTATTTGGTAGCTAAAAATTGGTCTCTAAATAACTTTTTTCTTGTAGTGAGTGTTAAATCATGTTATTTAGTTATGTTGTTTAATAACATTATAGCTTGTAAATATTGATTGTTTGATTACAATTTCTATCACTGCAACATTAATTTTTTATAATTGAAACTTTTTTGAACTGTCACATTTTTTTTGGTTCATGCTTTGTCTTATTGTGTTACTTCAGATTAATTATCACATGCTTCTTTCCTTATCTATTGTGGTTGTTATTGACATGTTTGTCTTTGTCCCATATATATTACTGATTTTGTGGTTCGTGGCTATAGAATGAAATTGCTTGTTGAATGTTCCGCTAGTTTATTGTTGAATTGCTGAGTCAATGGCTTTTTGTCGCTTCATTTTGTCCTGTTGAGATAAATGTATATAATGTGATACTATTTGTCTCTGGCTTCTAAGTTTCGGGGAAAAGGAATGATTTAAGTGTATCTGTATGTTTGTAATATGCACTCCCCTGAATTGCATTTTTTTGAGATCAAAATCCACTTTTCATAATGGAGGAATTTTAGTGTTTACAGTCTACATCCCCTGAGATACACAACTTTAGTTTAAGAACTAATTTATGCATGATGGCCAATCATTTCTTTTAGTAACCACTATTTATGTAAGTTTCTTATAGTCACGTTCTAATAATTGAATTTCATGGTTCATGCTTTGTCTTATTGATTGCAGGTTTATTCTTACTTTGATTCTGATTGTTGAAATACAATTTTGATGTTGAAATAGCCATAAGTAAGAAAAGAACTTGGGGATCGACTAAATGCTTACATATTCATTCAAGAGATATTACAGATTGCTTAAAAATTATCTTATACAATGATGGAGAGCCATTTGGTCTCAGTGATAAAGTGGTGTCTGATCTCAGTTATTTTCTAAGCACTATAACTAGGAATGCAGACTTTTGTTCATTGGTTTATACAAACTTTAAGACTTTAGTCAAAGATTATAAGGAACATAAATAGAACTATGTCCTGGTACTTGAATAAGTTTTTTGTCTAAGGATTTAATTTTTCTAACATATTAATTAGTTGTGTTTTTGTTCAGGAAAAATTTATTATCTCAGAAAAATGAGAGAAAGCAATATTTACTAGCATAAATGATGCGTGGAGGCAATACAAATGGCATATCAGGAGACTGCGTTTTGGAAAATATTCCACTATAAAGGAACAAATGAAAAATCGCCCATAGGGCATTCCTAAACATCATTTCAAGCAACTGATTACATATTGAAAAAATAACACAATTCGGGTACGATATTCTTACTTCTGCTGTCATTCTGTTAAACTCATTTATAAATTTTGACTGAAACTTATTTATACATTCTTGCTTCTGTTGCCATTCTACTGATAGTATATTTTTGTTGTCTAAGAGAGCATTAGTGAAAAAAATGAAATTAATAGGAGTAAGCAAAAGTATATGCATAGAATGGGATGAGTAAACTTTGTTAGAGTTAGAGCTGAACTAGTATTTATTAATTCCTTCTCTTTCATGTTATACATTGTGCAAAATATATATGTACTAACATGTGTTAATATTTGCTAGAATTCATATAGAATGTTGGGAAAAAGGTTGGAGAAGAAGATAGTAGAGTAGAAATGTTCATAAAAACTCGTCAAGGTAGTCCTAATCGAAGAGCAAAACCAGTGGATGATGAAACATGAGATGTTATTGTAAATTTATTTCAATGTAAGCAATACGACTCAAGTTTTACTTTTATTTGTTAAATTTGATATATTTATATATGTATTTTAGTCTATGCTTGAAAGTTCAATGCAAAACTCATCAAATAAGAGTGTGGAAAAAGCATTTGAATCAATGGTTGGAAAAGAAAAGCATGATCGAGTTTGTTGTTAAGGAAGGATTATGACGCCATCAAAACTTAAAACGAATCAAGAAGTTGTTGTCCAGAAAGTTGTTGCAGTTCAAATTAATGGCATGAAAAATAAGATTGAAGGTTTAGAAGCAATGATTAAAATTTTGATTAAGCAGTAAACCCTGATCTGAATGACGAGGATATACAAAATATGTTGTACATGTTTTAGGAAAAGAACATAGTTTAATTGTTCCACAATCATCTGCTTCTACTCATGTTCCTAATTTTGACCAGGTAACAAACTGATTCAAATCTAATTTACTTATGAATACGTCTGAATATGTGACAAATCTTTGATGTTGGATGATATATTTTTGTTGTTGGTAGACCAAGCATCAAGTTTGGTATAATTTAGTTGTATGAATCAGACAAAAACATACCACCATACAACTCAGTAATTACAATCATAAATTCAGGATCTACATGATTTCCAAGCAAACCATAAATTCATCTATGAATGGTGCAATATGGTATAATTACCTGTTGGCACAGTGCCACTAATATCTAGCTCATAAATATTGTGCAGAAGACAAATACAAAAAAAAAAACAGATCCAAAGTAGTTACATAAATAGTTTGTCAACTCATGATAACATGCTAGAATTCCTCTGGGCACATATATGAACATATGATTATATAAGAACAAAGTTGGTGCACATATATTAATTGCTTCTTCCAGATTGGCCATTAGAACCGTTCAATTTTGTTGGTATCCCATAATCTCTTACTATTCAGAATTTCAAAGTTTTGCTTCTTATGTTTTATGTATGTTTAATTTCGGGGACAATTTGAAGACGGAGAGGATGACTAAATACATGAATGAATACTGGTTGTTGTTACTTGTTTTAAACTTAAGTCAAATGTGATATATATTGGAGAGTAGGATGAATGTGATATTATTTATTTTGAATTCTAGCTAAGCAAGTAAGTATCTATGAACTTTAATATTTTATGTATCCAAAAGCAAATTAAGTGTACACTTTATAAATATATATATATATATATATTTCTTACTATCATGCAGATTTATTTTTGTTTATATAATTACTGATTCAATTATTATTTTTATATTGTTTGTTTGAAAATATTATAAATAATAATTAAAATTTAAACAACATTAAAAATACAGTATGATTTGACTACTGGCCTAAACAACAGGTAACAACTGAAAAGCGGTCAAATAATAAGTAACAATGTAATAAGCATGGTCTAAACAATAGGCAACAACAAAATAAGCGTGATTAAACAATAGGTAGAAACTAGATAAGCATGGTCTAAACAATAGGGAACAACTAAAGAAGTGTGGTCTAACAACAAGCAACAGGTAAATGAACGTGGCCTAAAAAACAGAAAATAGGTAAACAAGTGTGGCCTAAAAAATAAACAACACTTCAGAAAGCGTTGTTTTAATAAAAGTGTTGCTTAAAAGTTGGCCAAAATGTGTTGCCTAATGTAGCATCATAAGCCACGATTTTATGAAAGTGTCACTTTAGACAAAAATCGTTGCTTATAGTCTACAACAATGGACGCATACTCTATTGCTGCGAAACCATTGCCAAATTGTTGCCTAAGGTTAAGCCATGATTTTTTGGCTTTAGGGAACACATTTCGGTTGTTGTCGAAAGCCAAAAATATTGTTGTGGAAATTTTGTTAAAGGTAATTAACATTTTCACAAATATTATTTTTTTATCAGTCCAACAAATATATATATATATATATATATATATATATATATATATATATATATAGACACACACACACGATACATGCAAGGATGTGGCAAATGTGGAGTAAGAGGAGGATGAGCATGAAGGAATTACAACAAGGAGCAAGACTAAAAAAGAATAAAGAAGAAATTCGAAGGAATAAAAACAAAAGGGAGAATTAAACAAATACAAGAGCTCTTGAAGAAATCAAGATAATTAAACAAATAGAGCTCTTGAAGATAGAAGAAACTTGAGATAATAAGAACTTACTCTCTTAAACCTCTCACACTACAAGAGGTAAGCAGATATCAAATGGCCATGAGAGAGTTAAGGGAGAAGAAAAAATTATGTGCTCAACAAAAAGGCAAGGAAGACAAGGAGTTAGTTATCAACTCATGTAAAAAAGTCAGAAAGGTAAAACATGTTCATAAAACCTTGTGTCTTATTTTGCCTAATATTGCATGTTCAATGAATTGAAAGAGGAGTACAAGTGGATCAAAAGAAGATTAAAAGACAATCTACGAACTTTTCAATTCCTAAACATTTAGATTTGTCTTATATTATTATTCCTTTTCCTTGGATGTTATTAGAGATAAAATTTCAAAAAAGAGGGAATCAAAGTACGCAATGGGTTTCTTGATCTTTCCATGGCCCAACTTTAAGGATTGAAGGAATTTTAACCAGTAGTCATTAATCATTGAAGAGAAGAAACCTTTGTTTCTTGAACATCCTTTAAATTCTTAAAAAAGAAAATGTGACATAGGACATTCTTTTATAATTATCATGGACTCACATAATGATCATCATCATTATCATCATATTCATCATTATCATTATTATCATCATCATTATCATCATTACAACTCAAAGAAATAAAAACAAAATGATAAAGCCTTTTGTAGGAAATAAATCTTGGGATATGATCATACATTTCACATGTAAACATGACATACTAAGTATTTAGTTTTTTTTTTTTTTTTATCTTGGAGGATAGTAATAAACAATTTTCTTAGTAGAAGTCAATAATAAGAAAGACTAATGTCGCAACTGGGGTCACGACGGGAATGACAGATAAAAATAATTTATTTTAATTTTCAAAACAAAGGAGTCGCCACCATAGTTTATATGGAAAACTATGGAAAATCCGGAAAAGGATAAGGCAAGTCTGTGAAAACCGGATTTTGGGTTCGGGAGTCGGTTACGTGTGAGGAAGGTATTAGCATCCCCACAACGTCCGTCCTAAGACGGTACCTTTAATTAAATAAATAAAATGAGTGTAATTTTTGAAATGTTTATTTTCTCAAAAAAATGAGACAAAAATGAAGATAAAAACAAACAAAAATAATTTTTTTATTTTTGGAAGGGGCCCGACAAGGTTTGACCTTGCTCTTACTTATCTCCATCAGGAATGGAAAATCAGGGTTACGTAGTTCTTTGGATAAATTTGTTTGTTGATTGTTTTAAATTTTGAAATTTTTCTTATATGTTTTTTATAGTAATAGAAATATTTTTAAGTTTTTGAAACTTTATAATTTTTTATTTTTTAAAAAATACATATTTTAAAAAAGATATTTATTTTCAAAGTATCTAGAATATACAATCCCAAAGTTTATTTTCAAAGTTTTACATTAAATATCACATGATGCGTGCGGCCATTTGATATTTAAAAAACCTTAGGATAATAAAATTATATATGGTATGACGCGTGCGACCATTTGATATCTAACATTATTATTAAAAAATATAATAATCCCAAAATTTTATTTTATTCCAAAGTTTTTATATTAAATATCGTATGACGCGTGTTGTCATTTGATATTTAAAAAAACCTTACAATAATAATATTAAATATTATATGACGCGAGTGGCCATTTGATATTTAACATTATTAAAAAATATAATAATCCCAAAATTTTATTTCTAAAGTTTTATATTAAATATCGTATGACGCGTACGACCATAGATATTAAAAAAACCTTAGAATAATAATATTAAATATCGTATGACGTGACTGGCCATTTAATATTTAACATTATTAAAAAATATAATAATCCCAAAATTTTATCTCCAAAGTTTTATATTAAATATCGTATGACGCGTGCGACCATTTGATATTTAAAAAACCTTAGAATAATAATATTAAATATCGTATGATGCGAGTGGTCATTTGATATTTAACATTATTAAAAAAATATAATAATCCCAACATTTTATTTCCAAAGTTTTATATTAAAAATTTATTTTTATTAAAAACTAAAATAAATAAAAAACATGCAAAATATAAGCTTAAACTACGGAGGTACACAAATAAAAATTCTTTTTTTTTAAATATTAGGCTCACTCAAAAAAAGCCCACAATGATTTTTTTATTGAGATAAAGGGTGTTATGGTAATGTGGAGGTGCGAATAGGAAGGCCCCAACTCCACAACCCTAGGCCATCATCACCTCAACCCTAAGTCACCATCACCTTACTCCAAACCTATGTTAGGTATACCAATCCAAAGCGACAGCGACGACGGCAAAGGAGGAGCGGCAGCGGGCGGTGCGGCGGCGGCGGCGGCGGCGGCGGCGCGGGAAGAACGACGATGACGACGAAGGTTGTTTTAGGGCTGTTTTAGAGTGGTTTTGGGTGCTTTATCCCAACTTAACGAATCTGAGCATTTGGGAGCACAAAATACGGAGAAGAATGTATGGAAGATGGAAGATGATACATTTTTTTTATTATTTAAGAAATAAGAATTTTTTTTTAAAAAAAAGAAAATACAGAATGCCATAAAGAACAAAAGGAACCATTTTTATTTTTTATCTTTATATGAAAATGAAATGATGAAGAAATAAAAAACATCACAGGAAGATAAGAACACAAGATTTACAAATTTCAAACTTCAAGATCCATATGAAAAATCTAAACCTTACAAATTATACCTGTGAGTGTTCTTAAAAAATGATAGCCTCCTTTCCAAATGTTCCTTGCTTCTCAGTTTTAAACTGTGTAGATAGTAAGACAGGAGAATCAATCTTATCTTCTTCTCTACTTTCTCTCTCTTTTCTCCTATTTTCCTTCGTCTCAATTAGTAGGTTTTTTTTAACATAAGAGCAGTTACCACTTAAGTGAATCTTCTTTTTTATTATTTTATTTATTTTTATTCTGAAAGTAGTTCAAAGCAATTTTGAAAGATTGAATCTTTCTTTTTGTCCTTTTTTTATTATTGTTATTAAAGATGAAGTATAGATGAACGTGAGATGAAGCAGTTTGAGAACGGTCATATTTTATTTTTATTTTTATTTTTTGTTATTGTGAAAATGGAGAATATGGATGGTTCAGAACAGTTGTAAGATTGACTGATTCTTTTTTTTATTATTATCTTTATTTTTTTTGTAAGAAGTTAAGATTGAGTCGAAAGTTACGGAGAGTTGAGGAAATTTTTTTAATTTGTATTTTTTCTAATTCTTATATATTTTTTCTTTTTTTTTTAAGGAGAGAGATATTTTGGAATATCTCATTATCTATTATTTCCCTCATCTTTTATCTCTTGATCAATCTTGAACAAATTTGAACAGTCTTGAACATAGCATAGCTCACAGAACCAAATCATTACTTTTTTTATATTTTTTATTATTTATTTAACCGGACGAAATCGGATGTTGACAACTAATAAGAGTCAATTATGATTAAGCTAAACTAATCTCCACAAAATTGGGGAATTAACATGGTGCAGTTATGAAAGTACATGAATATGCATTAGGTAGTTAAGTAGATGAATGGATGTAATGTTGGCTTTTGATGACTTGGAAATCCTTGTAATTTAATATTATTGGTGTGACACTCGAAGAGCTCCAGAGGTCAAGGAACTTATATCAAGTTGTTTCCCTTCAATTCTTTCATTCTCTCACATTTCTTCTATCTTCAAGAGCTCTATTTGCTTAATTTTTTTTTATTTATTCTTCTGAAGCTCTAATTCTTTCTTTTATTTTTATTTCTTCAAATTTCTCCTTTATTTTTTCTTCTTTAAATTTCTAGCCATGCTCCTTGTTGTAATTCCTTCATGTTCATCCTTCTTTTATTACACACGTGCCTCGTCCTTGCATGTATCAATATACACACACAAACTTTAGTGTCATGTTTTGTTCTAAGGTGAGTTTGTTGACACGGACAAATTTGAGGATAGATGCCCTCAACTGATATGCGAAAAAATGCAAGCATAAATTTGCAAAAGATGACTCCTCATTTGTTTTGATAAATGACTTACATTCTTTCTATTATTTCTTTCCACTATTTTACAAAAATTTTTGAAAGTTCAATTCATCCTCCCCTCCCCCGTCTCTTAAAATTTGTCTAAAACTTTTTTCATTAAGTCTTGAAACCGATATAAAATGTCTTCCAAAACCAATAAAAAATGTGTTTTATTCATATGCACATGCTACATTTTTAAATAAGAATTGTTTAAAAATATTTTTTAGCCTCGTTACAAACTTAGTGTCTTTATTTATATTCACATGGTACATTTGTTCTAGACTTGTAAGGAGAAATGAAGGAAAAGTTAGATGAGGTAAATCATGGAAGTATCCTTACTTTAGTGATATTGGGTTATAGGTCCAGAAGAAGAAACTAAAATAGGATGCCACAATAATCATTGATCTTCTCTTGTTCTTCCGTGCAAAACACAAATAAATAAGGGGACGTTAGATCTCTATCTCCAAGAAGTAAAACCTTCAAGCATTTTGTTGATCCACTTTAAGGACAAGGAGATTTAGTAAGTGAGAAATGGTTATCGAAATCCAAAATCACTCAGATTTAGTTCTTCTATGGTTAATATACAATAACTTATTTTATCTATCTTACACGCATCTAAGAAAAATTCACATAACAATACTAATATGCAAAGTATATAAAAAATATATAAATAAATAAATAAAATGTTGATACAAACATCAATAATAAAAAATAAGAGATTAAAAAGAATATCTATTTATCTGTTTTTTAGTTAATTTTACCAAATAAGTCAATTTAAATTTGAAAATGAAACTTCATCAACCATTTTTATAAGTAATATGATCAATCAAAAAATTAAACTTTTTATATTTATAGAAGAAAAAGGAAAAAAAAAAAGAGTGAAATAGTGATTAAAGTGGAGGTGTAAAATTTATTGGATGATAAAATCCAACGTCCAAGAACACTGTTTCAACTGCACAAAACCAAACAAAACTGGAAAGATAAGAAAGAGGGAAACGTGCGTTTCAATAATTGGGCGAAGCGCGTCCAATTCAAGCATCGTCTTGTTGCATTGTCCCTTTCTCTCTCTCTCTCCATCTAAGGTCACCTATAAATTTCAAACTCTAGAAAATTCAATTTTCGTTGCACTGTACAATCATAGTACAGATAGGTTTAAACCGTTTCGTGAGAATATTTTTCTTTGTTTGGAATTTTGCAATCGAATTTGGAGGGAGATGGCGGCGCCGAATAGAATTGAACGCGCTCACCAGATGTACCGTGAAGGACGATACGAAGAGGCGTTAGGGTTCTACACAGAGGCAATCGCCATGGCCAAGACTAACCCTCAGAAGATCGCGTTGCATAGCAATCGAGCGGCGTGCTTTCTGAAGCTTCACGATTTCAAAAAGGTTACCTGTCTTTCTCGTTCTCTTTTGAATTTGTTACTGGTGTTTTGGTTTGGAAAGTGGTTTTCTATGTTGTGTTATGTGAGTGAATTGCTCCAATTCAGTTATTTTGTTTAATTTCACGTAATTGGAAGTTGTTGAGTTTTGTAATAATTGCGGAAGTTCTAAACAATCTTCGTTAGGACTCCTGTACTAGGGAGGAACTGTCTGATTGATCAAAAGTGAAGGTGTGTAAAAACAGGATTTAATTATGTAGATGCTTCAGTTTATTAGGTTTGGCCGGGAAATTGCTTGCAAATTTTAGCAGAAGTTATGGGGGTGTGAATGGAAAATTGTGTAGTTGAATTTGAATATGTTCATTTCATTCTCTTATGTCTCTGTAAAGGATATACAGTTATTTGTAACTGTAAATCCGTTGATTTAAAAAATAAAATGTTTAATTTTGATTTACACTGTCGACTAAGTAGAAATCATTCTAGATGTGATTTTAATGTAATTATTGTCAAAGTTAATGAATTTCAACTATATGACACTTCATGAAGGAGTAACAGTGTGAAGAAAATTACAGCATATTCAATTAGATTCTAACAAATACTGGTTGCTTTGTTGATGTTGATTTTTTGGCCTGAGATTGTAAAATCTCATTCTATAGTTGTGTCCTTTTGTTAAAAGTCTTGTAATACGTTGGTTTGAATTTTTCTTTTTTGATCTCTGTTTAGGTTTTACCTAATCCTAGTTGAGTCAAATGAAAACTTTGGTTGTGATTTCAATCATCTAAAGTGAGGCCTTTGCTTATCATTTTCCTTCCATTTCCAAGCTTATGCTGCATGCATTCCTGTCTAATACTTTTTCTTTTCGGGATGCAATCAATCCTTGTTATTTCAGGCAGCAGAAGAGTGTACCTCGGTGCTTGAGCTTGATCAAAAGCACAGTGGGGCATTGATGCTACGGGCTCAAACGCTAGTCACCCTGAAAGAGTACCATTCTGCTCTTTTTGATGTCAACAGACTGTTAGAGTTGAATCCATCTTCAGAGGTTTATCAAAATCTTCAAGCTCGCTTGAAGACACAGTTGGTAGGCACTGTTATCTATTCTCTTTTAGATTTTTGTTGCCATTTCACTTGCATGCATTGCACACTGGTAACATGGTTTTGTGGTACCAAGAGAATTACTAATTATAGCTATGGGCATATGGTTCCAACTTCGTAATAATAATTACTATGTTATCATGGCTGTTATTGTTGTTATTCCTTGTGTTTTTGGATTTTATACTTTTTCTGCCTAGTATTTTCCCTTTTTCTTTTTCTACACATGCCTTTTTCTACATATGCGTTGCACACTGGTAACACGATTAGGATTTTCCTAGTTGGAGGGACACTCATGAAGTGTATTTGCAAGTTAAGATTATATTACAGTTAGACAGTGTTTGATTTTATGAATGTTGCAAGAGAAAGTGGAAGTGTACAGTAAAAAGGAGTAGAGAAAGATGAGTTAGACTAGTCTAGTATATTGTCCTACAATTTTGTAGACGAAGTATTTTATCAGCTGGTAGTAAGAAATGCTTTTTTTTTTCTCTCTATATATTCTTGCTCAAGGAAAGTCACTTGCTCCAATACCAGAATCTGAAGAGGAGTTTGAAGAACAGGAAGACGAGGAGCGTGAAGTGATAATTGAAGGGGAGAATGAAAAGGAAGAGATGGGAGAGAAATATTCTTTGATTTCTAATATTAGGACAGAACAGAAGGATGAACTTGGTAAAGGCATTGTTATTACTGAATGTGCTGCTCATGAAGCAGACCCCAAGTTTTCAATGAAGCAAGGGAGAAACGAAAACTATGGCTCTAAGAAGTTCACTGCAGATGCTATAGCTCCTAAAGCACTAACCAGGGAATCAAATGAGCGACATTCAAAAGGATGGCAAACGATTCCAAAACCAAAAGGACATTCAGCTCTGGACTACGCACGGTGGGATAGTGTTGAAGATGATTCTAGTGATGATGATGGTGACAATGATGAAGAAGAATCTTTGCCTCAATACCGGTTTCGTGTAAAAACTATTGGTGTCCGTCCTGTAAAGTGAAATATTTCCACTCTCTACTGTACATTATCTATAAATGGCTGTTTTGATCCTAAATTGAACATGATGGTATTTGATGGGAAAGAATCAGTGGGTTACAATGGCTCTATCATGTTGTACGCCATGAAGATCTATGAATCCTATAACAGTACTGATCTATACTATGAGTTGGTTTGAATGTCAGTGGTGATGAGCTATTTGAACTCTGAATTTTACATGGAACCCCTCCCTTTCGAAGCTGCTAACGTCCTGTTGTGATAGCAAGTTTAAAGGTTCGTGTTTCCATATTGGACCATAAGTGTGCGGAGTGGTTTTCAGCTACTGAGGCTCATACAGTGAGTAAAACCCATTCCAGCTGGAGCAGGTTGATTACTTTTCTCGGTGATACTATTTCCACATCTATAAATAATACCATTTCACTATTATGTTATTTAAAACCAAAATAAAGTCATTCTATTGAGTGGGGGCACGAACCTGTGCTTTATGCTCTGCCTTTTGTTTTTCTGTGCGATATGATTCATTTATTTCACTAATAGTTTTATTTATATTCATATCTTATACAATAAATTTTGTGCAAATTCCACACCCCATATACATTTATTTCCTTAGATTTCTCTGTTTCTAGAGTGCAATTTGATTTTATATTCAGTTCGAGCTCGATAATTTTGAGCTTGATGATTGAATTTGTTTAAACATTCTGCAGTACCTTTCCTAGTTTCCACTAATCGTTGGCGAATCTAATTTGGGGCAAAAGGCAGCCTATAAATTCATTATTGTAGTTTTCACCGTTTATGGAGTCGCCTCCTAATGGATTTCACCGATCATGTATTTCTTATGATCGAACGCATAAACATGAACATGATATGAAGATACTGTTTTGTTTGTTTTGTTCTACATAGATAGTCTGTTTTGTTTTACATAGATGGCTGTCAGTTGAACTCTCTGAACTGAAGTCGAGTTTCCTTTTCTGTATGTTTTTCATGTTAATCGAACACCTAGATCCTTTCTCTTTCTCCTTATTGCTTGAACCGTATCAGAACACAGAACACGTGTACACACAAACACATAAGATTGGGTGACTGTAATAACACTTACGTTCTCAGTATTAATATGCTCTAATTTTTGTTGGCAGTTACTCTAATTCGAACTTAAATCTATTTGATACAAAATCATTCCTATTGTGGATAAATATTTAAACTACAAGTACATTGCATTGGAATTCAATTATCTGTTTGGTACTAAAGTAAATGTGCCCTTCCTATTTTATACACACAATAAATCAATAAAACTCCAGTGACGATGAAACTCTGCTTTTATCTTATGTAGTCATGTTCGTTGAATTCATATTTGTATTTCACAGGTACTGGTTGTATATTACATATTTGTTAGTTTCATTCCATTTTATTAGTTCTCGGTAAGTTATAATTTTGTCAAATTCCTGTATACATCTTGAAACATTGACAGTTTCAACATGACAATTACTAAGATGAGAATCATAGTAAAAAGAGATACCCACCTAAGATTAAACTTGAAAAAAATTATAAATTGGCTAAAGTAGGGTTAGGATTGCTTACCAAGTTAATGGTCGTTTGAGTGATCGCTGTGAAGCTTTTATCCATAAATTTAGATGCTCATCCCCTCCAATGTATTCGATTAATAGACGTAAAATAGATAACATCTCAAAGTATTTTTAGATCATCTATTATATACTTAATAACTTTTTATTTTCCTTTTTGTCAAGTTTATATTTAGGATGAAAAATGGGTCAAGTTCAACCTGAATCAACTCCAGTCTACTCAAGTTTTAGAATATGATTAGTGTTATATTTATATTTATTTTATCTTGATCAAAATTTACAAAGTACCTATATAAGAAGTTTACAATCGTTTGAATCAAGTTAGATATTCAAATTACACCTACCAAAAGATTGAGATAGTCATTTTTGGTGAAATTTTTTTAAATTACACCAGCAAAATTTGGTGATTTCAATTTAGATAATGATAAAGCTTACAAATTTCACATAAAAGAACTAATTTCAGTACACAGTTCATAGCAGCAGGGGGAAACCCCTTCTTTGGAGGACATTATGAAACATTGGAAGATGTTGCTCATAAATTCCGAAATAAACCACAATTTTAGCAAAATATGACTTTGCCACAAAATGTGAACATACAGGAAGTTTTTCTATTCCCTGCACCATTGGTGAGCTAAATATCAGGAGTTCTTTGCTAGATTTGGGAGCCTCCATTAATGTCATGCCATCAATCATCTATAAAATGTTGTAGCTGGGAGAATTGAAGCCAACAGATGTGGTATTTAAACAAGCAAACCACAACACAACTCAACCATTGGGAATCCTTGAAGATTTGCTAGTGAAAGTGAATAAACTGATTTTTCTAGCTAATTTTCAGATTTTAGATATGTAGAATGAGAGTACTTCTCAACAATCCACATTATTTTTGGCAAATCCTTTCTCATTGAAAGAAACTGTTTTGGCAGAAATACAAGAGGGGGTGAATTGGATTTCAAAATCTTTTTCAAAATACTAGTTGACCTTTTAAGAAATTCAAATTCGTTTAATAAACTGGATCTTTATTGACTTTACTGAGCAAGGTAGTAGAATGAACCAGTAAATAGAATATAATCCAGTCACAGTACAATGCAGCAAGTCAAACAATTTTATCAGATTTGAATGTAAGTGTGGAAGCGATTTAGTTAACTGCACAGAAACAGAATAGAAGTTAACCACACAGAATGAATTGATCAACTCTGATTCAATTAACAGTTCGAATTATAATGAGTCAATCAGGAAATAAAATTCTTTTTATTAAAGAAACACTTATTAAAAGATGTTTAAGTCTTAAATCAATTATAATTCAATTATAGATTCTAAAAACAGTTTTATACAATGAATGATTTGGTTTTCTGGAAAAACAAACTCATAAACAGTAAACCCAGCAAATTGCAAAAATACAAATTTACAAGAAACTGATATACAGGTTATTAACAGATTCAAGCAGTTTGGATTAGACTGAGTTAAAATGGAATAAAAGATTTTAGGTTGATTCTAAAAATGCTTTCAGAAAATAATGAAGCTATTCAAAGCAAGATTCGCTTAATTCTGAAAAACTCAAGAAATTCAGCAAGAACAATAAAAAGAGAGAGCAAGAGAGAATAAGGACACAACAGATTTTTATACTGGTTCACCCAACAGCA
>Ga0099825_1002007_pt1 | contig 26693 bp, 11 predicted proteins | sample SiratroredBW_FD_76838 | JGI IMG/M metagenome (GOLD analysis project Ga0099825, IMG submission 76838) | Root nodule microbial communities of legume samples collected from California, USA - Siratro red BW | ecosystem: Host-associated > Plants > Roots > Nodule | place: USA: California | collected... | reverse complement strand
TTGATATCTACATACACTTATAATAAATCACAATATCATACAAATATCCACATATAATATATAACATCATGTATATCATACATTTATGTACAATCATGTTTATATATATATATATATATATAATATATTTCATCATTGTTATCATCATATGTGTATGTGTTTTTTTATCAAAACAACCATGAACGTTGTCAAATAACCATATTACCATCAAGTGTAAAATGCAAACTCAACTTGTTTGAATAGTTTCACGTCACTTAAAGTCTAAAGAAAAAATAATTTATTTTGTTTGAGTGTTTTCTCGTTGACCATCATTTTTTTCGTTTACATAAATACTTAAACATTAAAGCATGTTGTATAACTCAACAATTTCATAAATATAAAAAATTACTTTGTTATCTTGATGTTTAAGCATTCAATTTATCACTTAAATGTTTTTAAAAATATACTTAAAAAATATATTGTTGATAATTTTAATAGAATATGGTAAATTTGAGAAAACAATTATATTATATTGAATGTTTTAGGTTTAACTATTTGATAATTAATTTGAAATTATGATATATTTTAGCTTGCATCAATCATTAAATAGTATAAGAGTTTATTATGATTTTAACTTATTCAAAATCTATCCACTAGCGTTAGTGGAATAATAACATGTATTAGTTCCAACACAAAGTTTGTTTGAATAAATGAAATCATATTCAACACAATAAAAACTGCTCAATATTTTAAAAACAAGATTGAACTGTGCTATTAAACATTCTTATAATTAATTCGGATAGAATCATATTCACCCATTATATTAATTTTATTATAAACTCGTGTATTATGTGTGAAAATTATAAGAATTAATGTAATATATGGAGATAAAATATGTTGTTAGCAAAATTAATATGGTCTCCAAGTATATTATTAATGTTTTGATATAAATAAAAATAAATAAATTTTAATTAACAAGGTCCTATATTTAAATTTTATTTCAGAAATATAATAAAATAAAAAGATTTAAGTGATGATTATATTTAATGGCATAATTTGTAAGTCTAAGTAATAACTCTTCTAATAAGTGAGTATGACTTATGTTATTAATATAATGTACTGTTAATAACTCATAAATCCATCCACTTTGAAGGATAATGAGTGTATATCTCTTAAATATACTCAACAATGTAGGTGCACATGCCCACACAAATAACTACATTCAATTACATTTTACGGTTAAGTTTTTTTTAATAATTTTAATCAAAATTAGGTTAGATAATGAATCTATGAGTATTAAACCGATGAATCAACCTAATTAATTAATAAATATATGGTAAAATTTGTAACGGTTTAGTTATTATACCATACAATAAATTACGTTTTAATTATAAAATATTTTAATAAAGACATTATATCACCCGTTTTATTATGAGAAAATATAAATGTTTTTGTTGGAGATCGTGTTTGTCTTTCTTCCCGGACCCCGTTCATTAAATTGTAAAACATGTACGAGTTATATATTTTATGACCACTGTTTCGAATTTTTAGTATTTTCGTTAACTTTTTAATATTTTGAAAATTATTGTTTTATATATAAGTATTGAGCACTTATAAAGAATTAATAATTAAAAAGTTTTTTCTTTTTTCATTTTTTTAACATGATAAAGAGGAGACAATTTGATTACTCAAACATTAATCTAGTGCAATCATGTTTGAGTAGGGGTACTAAAAAAATATAAACCCAATTCAACTAAATCTAATTAAATTTAATTGAGTTGAAATTTAATCTAAACTCAACTCAAACCAAACTAATTACACTTCTAAATATTGTTCACGGTAAAATAACAAATATGAAGAAGTTAACAATTAATATATTTACAAGTGGTATCATATTTTTTATAATTAAGACTAACAAAATTATTATAGTTTTTTTTAATATATATAATACCAAAGGTAGTGTAATATTAGATAAAATTTGAACTATCCAAACGATTGAAACACAGAAGATTCAACAACACTTTTAGTAGGGAAAATGTCAAAAATTAAACTCTAAGTGCACGAATTTTCTCATAACAACTAGGTTTCATGCATACTAAACGAAAACAAGTCATCACTCAAACAACAATTATATTAATATCAATCTATTTGTTTTAATATCAATTACATTATTTTTTCTTTAAATGTCATATCAAATTGGTTTAATATCTATAAACTCATCTTTAAATTTGAATCCCGAAAATCAATTTCTAAAAGTCTTATTATACTTTAAGAAATTAATGTTGATAAGGTTACACTTTTACAAATTATGTTTAGCTATCTACTCATTTTCATGGAGGAGTTTAACAAGAAAGAAGTTGGAAAAAAATTAGAGCACACTAAACTATAGCATTGAGATTAATGTAACAATTAAGAAGCTAATCCTCCATAACTCACATGGAGAATAATAGTTTGGTGAAATTAATAGGCATGTTATTTTACATACTTTACCATAATATTAACATAAGATATTATACAATAACACAAAAGTATTAGAATACACATGTAGAGAAATTAAGATATAGTAACTCTTTTAATTATTTTAAGATATAGTTTAAATCATGAGATTATCATTTGAGAAGATGAATAATCATAGAAATAAGATATAGTTAATTTATTTATGATGCAAGGTCATGAAATTATTTATAAAAGAAGGTGATTTTATGAGTTGTAGTTTGCAGCATTGTTGTTCCTCTTTCCTTCCTTCCCATCCCTTCCTTCGTTCCTCTTCCCTTCCCTTTTCGCCAATGCTGGAATTGTATTGTCTTCTCTCACATTACCCTTTTATTTAACCTAATCACGCTTCTCTTTTTCTTTCTCATTTTCTTCCTTTCACCCTCTTATGTAACCCAACCCTTCTCAACCCTTGGATTTTCCCTTTGAATTGTCTTTCTCTCTGCACCCCATTCAACAAACTTCATTCTTTACTCGTTTTTCCTTTATGGGTTTCATTGCAAATTCTATTGAATGTATCTGATTTGTGTATCCAAGAAAGACCAAATACCCTGAGTCCACAGGTTTGATAAAATAATAACATTTCATTTTGCCTTTTTTGTGGTCTTACCTGCGTATGAATTTTGGGTTTTATCCGTTTTTAGACATCTAGGGCTGGGTTGTTTTGTGTTGTGGGGTTTCAGGGCTGTTTGTTTTCTTGTTTTGATTTGTTAACTTTGGTTGAAGACTAGGGTTTTTTGGGGGTGGAGGGGTGATTGTGTTTTGGAGGTTGGCGTTATCTTTTTCAATGGTTTTTGGATTTGTGTGTCTGAGTCTGTTGTGTTGGTGAATTCTTGCAGTGGTTTGGGGATTTGGGGTTTGAAGTTTGAAGGTTTTGGTGTGATTTTGTTGAGCAATGAATCGTAGAGTGAGGAGGAAGGTGGCCAGGAAAAGCAAAGGGAATGTGGTGCAATCTAGTTCCCCTGAAGTTCAGGAGGAGGTTTTGCATTTGGAGCCCCAAGGTGTTGTTGATTGGAACTGCTTGCCTGATGACACAGTAATTCAGCTGTTATCATGTTTGAGTTACCGAGATCGAGCTAGCTTGTCGTCTACTTGTAAGACATGGAGGTCTCTTGGTAGCTCCCCGTGTTTGTGGACTTCTCTGGATCTTCGTTCTCACAGGTTTGATGCTGGCATGGCTTCATCACTTGCTCCCAGGTGTGTGCACCTACAGAAGCTCAGGTTTCGTGGGGCTGAGTCTGCTGATGCAATAATTCATCTTCGAGCTAAGAACTTGCGTGAATTGAGTGGTGACTATTGCAGGAAGATTACTGATGCAACTCTTTCAGTGATTGTGGCTCGGCATGAGTTACTTGAGAGCCTTCAGCTTGGACCAGATTTTTGTGAGAGAATAAGTAGTGATGCTATTAAAGCAATAGCTCATTGCTGCCCTAACTTGAATAAGCTTAGACTCTCAGGTATCAGAGATGTCAATGCTGATGCTATTAATACTTTGGCTAAGCATTGTCCTAAGTTGACTGATATTGGGTTCATTGACTGTCTGAATGTTGACGAGGTTGCACTGGGAAATGTGTTATCAGTTCGTTTCCTTTCTGTGGCGGGGACATCAAGTATGAAGTGGGGTGTGGTTTCCCATCTTTGGCATAAACTTCCTAACCTAATTGGGTTAGATGTTTCAAGAACCGATATTGGTCCATCAGCTGTTTTTAGAATGTTATCCTTATCACAGAATTTGAGGGTTTTGATTGCTCTAAATTGTCCTGTTCTTGAAGAAGACACTAGCTTTTCTGCTAGTAAATATAAAAACAAGTTATTAGTTTCCCTTCGCACTGATATTTTTAAAGGACTGGCTTCTTTATTTTTTGGTAATACAAAGAGAGGAAAGAATGTGTTTTTGGACTGGAGGACCTCAAAGAATAATGATAAGGACCTTAATGAAATTATACCCTGGCTTGAGTGGATGCTATCCCACACACTTTTGCGTTCTGCTGAGAGTCCTCAGCAGGGTCTTGATAATTTCTGGGTTGAACAAGGTGGAGCACTTTTGCTTAGTCTAATGCAGAGTTCTCAAGAGGATGTTCAAGAGAGGGCAGCCACAGGACTTGCAACTTTTGTTGTAATTGATGACGAAAATGCTAGCATAGATTGTGGAAGGGCTGAAGCAGTTATGCGAGATGGAGGCATACGCCTCCTACTTGGCCTGGCAAAATCTTGGAGGGAAGGGCTTCAATCTGAGGCGGCTAAGGTGCTCTTTCTTACCCTTTGTCTAAATACGGTCCACCTGATAATTTCTAGTCATTTTTTACCTGTACTTCTGTGAGAAAAATTGATGTTTACATTTTGTTGAGGTGGTCTTGATATTTTGTGTGTTTAAGATGCATATTTCACTATAAATCTGAGCTAAGAACAATCTAACATAATCAATGTGTATTTATTTCTCCAATTTTTCAAAATTTGTGTAGGCCATTGCAAATTTGTCTGTCAATGCCAATGTAGCCAAAGCTGTTGCAGAAGAAGGTGGGATTGAGATTCTTGCTGGTTTGGCTAGGTCTATGAACAAGCTAGTGGCTGAAGAGGCTGCCGGAGGATTATGGAATCTCTCTGTTGGAGAAGAGCACAAGGTTGGAATTTGGATTTTGTATGTTATTTAGTTTTCAGTTGTTGAAATTTAATGCTTAAAGTTTAAATTATAAACATAAGATGCTTCCATCATAGGGTGCTATTGCTGAAGCTGGTGGAATACAAGCTTTAGTGGATCTTATATTCAAGTGGTCCTCTAGTGGAGATGGAGTTTTAGTAAGTTTCTCTGGTTTTATGTTATGAGCTTGTTAAATTACTTTTATTATATTGCTTATATCCAGTATTTTAATTTGCTGTTTTATAATGCGTATATGGCAGTTGGTTGATTAGATAGTTTTTATTTTTCAGGAACGGGCTGCTGGTGCATTGGCTAATTTGGCAGCTGATGACAAGTGTAGTACAGAGGTTGCACTGGCAGGAGGTGTACAGGCTCTAGTGATGCTTGCTCGTAAGTGCAAATTTGAGGGAGTACAAGAGCAGGTAGCCCCACTTTTTAGTCTTTGGGTACCATCCAATTCAATTACTAAAATCTTTGAAGCTGTTTTATTTGGTAGATAATATCTGCCAATTCAATATTGGATCTCATCATAGTTATTTTAAACATGGTTTTATGATTGTGTACATGATTGGGAATTCTTAGAATTAGCGCTTAATTTAACTATATAAAATCGGTTTGTAAGTTGAAAATTGTCCAAACTTTGTAAGCTCTATTTATATCATATTTCTAGTTAATGCAAGACTAAACACCATCCTTGAGCCTGAAATTAAGGCACGCTTGGAGTGACCATAATTAAGGAAGCTTTCCAACAATAATTGTTATTTCCTTTTTGTTCCTGCGAACGGGGGTGGGGCTATGAAATTGTGTTGTCGGTGGGATTATTTGATTTTTTACCTACGAGTCCTTAACTTGGAAGTTGGAAGGCTTAGCAATGGCTAAATCCTTTTGACATTGATGGGTGCCATCACATTACAAGGTTGTTTACTGGCATCTAGAATTTCAGTCTGATTCTAGATTCCTTATTGAATTTCTGGACTTATATTCTCTTTCTTTTCTGAGTGTTGTTAAATTTTGGTGCCATGGCAGTCATGGCAGATATTTTGCCAACCGCCATAGGCAATTTGTGAAGGGAGGCTCACAATGGCAGTGCCATAATAATGGTATGTTTGTGTAGCAGAATGTTTGCCTTCTGCCATCTTCCATTAATAACAAGGTTGTCAAAATCTAGTGTTTATGCAAACCAGTGAGAGGTCACTTGATTAGTAACAGTCGAACGTGAACTCTTGCCAATTTACTTCATATAAAAACTTATTAAAATATATGTAATACTTTGAACATTTTAATTTCATAATGCAAAATATTTAACCTCAATGATAAAGTAACAAGTCAAGTAGTTCATTGCTATTAAATAAGTTCAGACAACACCAAGTAGAACATAAGTTCATACAAGACAGGTTCTTAATATGATAACATTAAATGACTAAAAGAAGAGAAATATCTTCAAATTGTATAGAGAAAATGGAGCTTCAAGAAATTTGAAAACCACAAGACTGTAGGGAGAAGATAGCTGCCGCTTGCTTGAGCCTCGGTGCAAAGAAAAAATAGTGAATAGAGAAGGGATGCGAGATGTGAGTCGGGATGGGCAGTGTCACCGGCAGAGAGATGGGCAGCATGATGAGAAGAGTAGCTCCAACACCAACAGCAAAGAGAAACAACACATGGATGAGCACTGTGGAGAACCCTAATCACGGGTCTTCCCCTTTCTTCCATGTTGCATGCCAAAATGAGACAAAGGGGTGTTGTTTATGGTAAAAAACGACACTTGAACTCTCCAACTTGGGGGTTTGGCCGAGTTCACCTGTATTTATGATCCCACCGAACCCACTCTAAAAAGTACGAGTGAGTTAACATGAAATGGGTTGTGGATTTGTGAACTTGTACATTTTTACGAGTTAAAACTGACAATGATTGATAGCAATATCATATCTTTCCTATTCTGGATAACGATGATAGACTTATAACTTATAAGTGGAACAAGAATCATGGATAAACTATTTCCATATGTAGTTATCTGCTATAAGTTATTCCTCACAAAGGTATATAGTTTTTATATATATATATATATATATATATTGAGGAGTAGTTTGATTTGATATGTCATTTCTATTTTGAAGGTGATGTAGTCTACACTGTTTTATTTTTGTCGATGGTTGTGTGCTAGTGCCACATGGGGGATGACATGCATGTGTTGTGATCTTGTAAATATATACAATGCTAATGATGATCTAGCTAAGAGATGCTTTATATAATTTCCTATGAATTCTTCCTGTTTACATTAAATACAGATGCATGTGCATTATTTTTTAACTTAAATATTGATTCTTCAGAATCTGTTATATGTTTTCTCAAATCTTTTACATTGAGGGATGCAAGTGCATTGGTGAGGGGTGATTAACGTAACTACTGTTAAATATCAGGCTGCTCGTGCATTAGCTAACTTAGCTGCTCATGGAGATAGTAACAGTAACAATGCTGCCGTTGGACAAGAAGCAGGTGCTCTTGAGGCTCTTGTTCAACTTACTCGTTCTCCCCACGAGGGCGTCAGGTAATCTTTAACTTGTCTTTGTGTGTGTGTGATATTGTACTTGTGTATTGCTTTTATGTATGTTTTTTGATAAAAGGAATAGGGATTAGGCGAGAATAGAGGAAAGATAGATGGAGGGAACCCAAGTGAATATGTTTGTATGAGATGAGACTCTGAATAATCGTGACACAAAACACTGACTTAACACCTGCATTAATAAATTATATCTCTCAATGCTCTTGCTAAAGTTTGCTACAGATAAACTCACCTAAACTAATACTAGCCTTAGAAGCTGTAACTTCCGTATGGTCTTCACAAACAATGACCTGAACAGCAGTATGATTGAAGAAAATGGCCATTGCTTGTAGAAATAGGTTTCATAAACCATTTATACAGCTTTACACAAAAGTTTAAGCTTGTGGAATAATTGATTTACCTTTGATGCTTTTTCTCTTTGGCCTGTGATCTTTCTACCTTGAAACATATTATTGCATTAACTTTGCTTTAACTCTTTGATATTTATATAGACAAGAGGCTGCTGGTGCACTTTGGAATTTGTCATTTGACGATAGAAATCGAGAGGCCATTGCTGCATCTGGTGGAGTTCAGGCTTTGGTAAGATTTTACCTTGTTAAGCTTTTACATTTAAATAGAAAAAATTGTAGTATTAAATAGAAATAAAAAGATACAAGGGTTGATAAGAAACATTCCCGAAGAAAATGCAATTCCGAGACAGAAAATTAGGGAGAAACGTGTACCTTAAAACCATTGTTAAATTTAGAGTGGGGGAGGGAGAGGAATGGAGAGAGGGTGAGAGAGACTGGGAGATAGAATGGAATTGGTGGAGTGAAATTGCTTTCTTCTACATTACATCCTATATGCAGAACATCCATATTAGAGATATATTCTACTGTTAATGATAGTCTGTTAAGTTTTCAGTTAGATGGAACTGTGTAACTGACTGACTCAGCTGTCAGTCCGTAGTAGTCTATATAATACATGTACATTTACATTCTCTGTAACGAATCCATTTATCACTGTCAGAAATCCCTATTCAGTTTTCTCCCTGTCAGCCTTATCTTTGTCTCTATTAATCTCTACATATAGACTAAGTGGGTACTATTTCCTAGGTTAAGATACTTCGTATACATGTGGATATTCTTGTACATGATTAGACTTTTTAAAATGGATTATTGTAAATAATTTGTGATAAATGTTAATTTCTACTGGAATCATGCTTTTATGCAATAGTATTTTTGGAGACTATGAAATAATTTTTCCCAACCTTTTGTTCAACTTTATTTGACAGTCAATATGTAGAGGTTATAGAGATGAATTAAATGGTTTTTTCCTTTTTCTGAACAAATAATCTTTTAATGGATCTTGTAAATCCTTTTACCAGAGCATTGATCGTGCGGGGACTGAAAAGTTTAGTGTGTTTATGTTTTGACATTGTGGTTTCTATAGGTTGCTCTTGCCCAAGCTTGTGCTAATGCTTCCCCTGGACTTCAAGAGAGGGCTGCTGGAGCTCTATGGGGATTGTCAGTCTCGGAAACTAATAGGTACTTCTAAGAGTTCAGCTTGTATGTGATCTCCCTGAATCTTGTTTCTTCGTGAGACTTGTTCGGAATTCGTCATATCTGATGTTGTATTGGGGTACAAACATTTGTGTACTTAAAAATCATATTTCTCTTTTAGGACTGATTGCTTTCATTATTTCAGGTTTCAGAGTAGTATTTATTTATTAGTTTTGGATTTAGTTGTCTTTTTCTGTATTGCTCTTTTACTTTCTTATGTTTCTTTCATTTTTATCTCCTCTTTTGGGTTTGAGAGTATTCTTCGTGGGTCCTTTTTATATTTTTCTTGAGTACTTTTGACAAATCTGTCTTTTATTTTTATTTTATGAAACTGATACTGAGTTTTGGATCTTCTAACCTTCTTTTCGAATCCCAATATTTGTAATCTTATTTCCATTCATAAACTTAAATCTTTATGATGAGCATGGACGAAATTGGGAAATCATAGAATAGGCTTTCTACCACTGTTTTTTTTTTTCCTTTTAATTTTACTTTGTACACTTTTAAACCTTATTGCAATATCTTCTATGATTATCTAATTCTAAATCTCTCTTCCATACCCTTCATCCTGTTCCAGATAGGTCTAAGGTTTAATAATTAATATCCTTTTTGGTGATTTTTTTGGTTATTTGTGGGGCAATGCTGGTCCTTTTTGTAGTTGCATATAATTTTAGGCCTTATATTAAAGAATGTTAATTATTCTTTTATTCCTCCTCACTAATTTATCATAATAAGTCTTAACCTGGAGTCAAAATCTAGCATAATCATGTATATGTTTGAATGAAAAATATTGCATGAATGAGATGAGTGCCGGGCATTAAGGGAATGCATTGGAATCACATGGGATGGTCAAGTGCCATTGATCCTCCTGATATCTTAAATATGATATATATATATATGTGCAATCGAAAAGCCAACTTTATGAGTGTTGCTAGGCTTTTTAGTGATGATGATTGATTGTTGTTCCGTTGTGGCACTACAGGGAACAATTCTATGGATGGAGATCTGTAACGGTGAAAACATTTTCTTTATTCTGTTGACTTGTTAGGAGGGGAGGGTGATTTGCTGTTGGGATTCGTTTTGAATGTAGACATCTTATTCAGTTGAAATTGGTAAATTTTCTAGTGAGAGTTAAGTGCTAATGTCAGTTGTTTCATGTTTCATGTTTGAAATGGAAATGTAATTCAACTACTGCTGAGAAGAAAGGATTGAGTTAACCAACCTCTTTAGGAAATAGAACATTTTGAGTGCAGATTACGTTTGTTGGACAGAGTGCTAATATCTAGAGTAAAGCTATAATTGAGGTGCAACTTTTCCTACTTAATTGCATTCATTTGAGTGCTTTAGTCAATCAGATTTCCACCAACCTCAGCCTTGTCAATGCAGAATACTGGCCCAAAGACACCCATCCCCCTCTCCTTTAGAGAACTTGCCTCTGGAGGTTTTGCGCCTTTCTATAAATTGAGGTCATGACGTTGATTCTTGTACCAGTTGTTGGATTGATTACCTCTTGGTTAAAGCTTTAGCAAATAGTTTCTATCCAAAGGTTAGGGGGGAAGTGATGGCTCAGCTAGATCTGAAGAAAAAGGAAAAAATTGAGGGTTACATCAGAGGCATATGTCTGTAACATTGTTGTCAAAACCACAATTTTTACTTAAAAAATCATTCGGTCCAGAGTTTGGACGACTTCCGTGCTCCACTCTGTGTGGGATTGCTGTGGCGTGAATCATGCAAGGATCAGCTGGCAAGTTCATTTGCTTGTGAGATTGCCATTTTTTTCTGCATTTTCAAGATCTGTAAAATTGTGGGTTGGGCAGCCCAGTGCAGAGAAAACCCATTTTTGTGGGTTTTTGGCCCTAAAAAGCTCTCTCTAAGCAATGCTACTCTTCTCCCGCTCAGCCAACTGATTTGTGACACCTTTACTTGTCCAAAGACACTTTATGGTAGGTCCAGGTTGGTACAAAAGATGGGTTAGGAAACCAAACTACCTGATCATAAATTTATTACCCATCCAAGCATATCCTGTGGTCAATGTGGTTAGTCAGTTCTTGAATTCCCATTGTGAAGTTCATTGGGATACAACGCTTTGTATCCTTAATTATATTTGAAGGACCAATTTGAAAAGGTCTAATTTATGAAGATTAAGGAGTAGGGGTTCTGCAAATTGTTAGATACTCAAATGTTGATTGGATAGTATCTCCTATGGATAGATGTGTATTGTGTATTCATTGGTGTCAATCATTTATCCTTAGAAAGTTAGAAACTAAGTGAAGAAACTTTGATTTGGGGAGATTATATAAATGATGCATATATGTGACAATCAAGTGCCTTTAGATATTGCTTCCAAGCTTTTATTTTGTCAAAGGACTTAACATATTGATGTTAACTGGCAATTCATTGAGGAATATATCCTATCAGGTGATATCACCAAACCGCCAGATTTGTATCTAATGATCAGTTATGGATCTCTTCATGAAATCCCCTGTGAGGTTATCAAATAAGCTCATTATATATGCTCCAACTTAACGGAGTGTTGGATATGTAATTAGCATGTGTATTCATTATACCTATTCTGTTGTCCATGGTGTAAATATACCCTCTTAGCTGCATCATAGATAGTTTCCAACCTACTTTGTCAAAAACAGAAGACGAATTAGAGGACCTGTTTTGGTTTTCATAATAAAATAAATGATTTTAGTTCAATGTGCCCTTTGTATGGTTTTAATCCTTGTTGATGTCTTCTAAAACATTTTTGCTTGTAATGCAAGATTTTTAACTTTTTGTTTCTTTTCTTTGACTAATATATGGATTTAAATTTGGTTGGAAAAGTTACCATTATATAATTTCATTATCTTTCTGCATAGGATTATGCTTGTATTCATTACTGTTGGTTTTTGTTTGCTTAGTGTTGCCATTGGACGGGAAGGAGGCGTCGCACCTCTGATTGCACTTGCACGGTCTGAAGCAGAGGTAACTTATTCGCTTTACGTTTGACGTTTATGAATATGTTTATAAATCAATGCTAGACAAGTACACAGCAATGCCAAAAAATATCCCATTTTGGTGGATCAACTAGTTCTTTGTTGGTGTTGTTATTATTTTAGTCTTTTAAGTTGCTTTATAGTAGCTGTTTGCAATATATTGGTGGGGTTCCGTAAGCTTTTTTCTCTTTTGGGTTCTATCAATATTTTTTCAGATAAATTCATACTGCACATGTTATCTGAGTTAAGCAGGTGGTTAAACAGAACTAATGTTTGTTGCTAGCTACTGGGCTGTTTTAGTTTTTAATAAAGTGACTTTCCTAGGTTGTGATATGGTAAGTTTTTTACTTTGGTTATTGTTGCCTGGAGCTAACTATCCCAAAGGGCTTAAGCTGCTAAGTGAAGACATGAATAATTTTTATATTACCACAAGCATTCTCTATTTTTAGAATAGATATTAAGATCAGCTGAGAGGTAATCAATCTCTTAAGCTCTTTTTATCATATTTTTAGTCTTAAGTTGGTATCAGTGCAGGTCGATCCTGCTCTACTAGTTTTGCGGTTGTTCATTGTCGTCCACCATCCTCCGCTCTCCCTAGTCATTGTTTTGTTATGATGAAAATCTAGTCTGGTTCATCTCATTGAGGTACAGTGAATATATCACGTTTTGTCACTGTTCCCGCGGCTGGCCACCTTTTTTTCTTTTTTGATGATCACCGGATCTGGTGTGTCTCACCATGTGACGTCCAACCCACCTGGTCAAGTCCACTGGTCATCCGCAGACGTCACCACCTGTATCATCTTCATCCGCTACAGCTTGATGAATGAAGGTCACATGTCACCTTACCTTCATTGTAACAACTCGATGTCTTTACACAAAGCTCGCAAAACCTTCTTGTCCTTGTTTTGACCCTTGTTTCTCCAATTTTAGCTTGCTAAAGTCAACCACAATAAGTTTCCCTATTAAGAGTCAATTCCTTGAGCACCTTAATAAGCAAACTTGCTTTCACAATAACTAATTAGTCAAGTTCCATTCCCAGATACAAGATTCATTAGGTATTTTGCTTTGGTTTTAGATTGCAAATATATATTCCCATACCCAATGAATTAAATATCAAGCTAGGGAGGATCAAACCACAATAAGCATTAAACATAGAAACAAATTACTAACATTAATGGAAAGACGTATATAAATTTAAGCGATACCAATTACATGAGACTTTAGTTGGTTACATCTAACAACAAAATGGGTTTAACTCTTTATTGCCATTAAGAGCACAAAAAGAAAAGATGAACAATGGAAGAAGATGGAGATCCAAGAGGAGAAGGGAGGTCTTCAAGGAAACCCTAGCAAAGCTCAGATCTTCAAAAAATGCCTTCTTTCGCCCCCGGCTAGTTCCTCCTCATTCTCTTGAAGAAATAGGCGAAATAAGCCAAGGATGTCATGTCAGCAAAAGTGGTCCCAACGCCACTTGTCACACGCTGGGTGTGTGCACTCAGTCGGAAGAAACTATCTCTCTATCTAACTCGCACTCAGCGTGAATCATCTCACACTGGGTGCATGTTCTCAGATGCAAGCAGTGCCCGACTTAAGGTCAGTGGCGTCCAACCCTGGTGACAATTTTCCTCTCTGCCTTCATGGCATTGGACTTTATTTAGGTGGTGCAGGTAATCTTTTGGGTATTTGAAATTTGACATTCTATCTACACTTCTACAGATTCCAATCATGCTTTCCTTGACCCAAGTGCTTCCTGTTCAATTATTAGACAAAAGTATCGGGGATTAACGGTATAATTAGGTGAGAGTAACCAATGTCCAATCACTTACAAAAAAGGATCAAAACGAAGACTTAAGTAAGTTAAAAGCTGAAGAGTTGATTTTGTTAATATAAAATGATTAAATATAATGGTGAAAATTAGCATTATCAGGTAGTAAGTAGTTGTACTTGTATTGGAAAACTGCCGTATGAGTTGTTTACTTATTAGTATTAATTTCTTGTACCTTTTGGTGTTTGTGATGTAATTTTCTTCTATAAATAACAAAGGTCAGCTGAGAGATAATCAATCTGTCATGCTCTTTTTATCATATTTTTAGTCTTAATCAAGAGCTGTATGGGCATAAGTGTGGATAAGTGTAAAATTCAACTTTTTACTAGTGGAAAGGAGGCTGGGGTGGGCTGTGTGTGGCAAGAATTTAACTCCAGACTACTTGGTCATAGATTTTCTTGAACCTTGTCATGATCCAACAATCCCCTATACGCAAGTTGTTGGCAAAGATACACTAATGGTTTATTACATCTTGTACAATTGTAGTTTTGAAATTCTCACTGTAAAAAACCTTTTTCTCACATGAATCTGATGATAAAAAGAGTAATAACTAATGACTTTGGTTGCATACATTTGTAATATAAGTATACAAGTCATAAGTGTAATCATTGGCTGAAAGTCTTAGTCTCCTTGCGGCTTGTGCATCATTTAATGCATTATGGACATTCAAATGAATATCTGGTCTTCTTGTTTTTAAGCTTTCATTGTTTGTATCTTAGCCTCTTGTGGGCAATACTTTGTCGTGTATACTATGTGAGTTTTGGCTCCTTCATACTTTGCCCACAAGTATTTATCATCCCACAAGCATTTATATACTTTTTGTCTGGATTTTTTTTAACATCTTTATCTATTTATATATGTAAAATCCTGATTAATTCAAAACCACTTTCCACTTTCAGGATGTTCACGAAACTGCTGCAGGGGCACTATGGAATCTTGCTTTCAATGCTAGTAATGCTCTACGAATAGTAGAGGAAGGAGGAGTATCAGCACTTGTTGATCTTTGTTCTTCATCAGTATCAAAAATGGCACGCTTCATGGCTGCGTTGGCATTGGCTTACATGTTTGACGGGAGGTAATTAATTTGATTAAAATCAGCTATGTCCCTGTCACCCTTTCTTTTTGTTTCTTACAATTATTCTTTTTATTTGGTTATTGTCCTTTATTGAAGTTTGTCATTCGTATTATTTGGAGACATGGTGGATCTTTGGCATAATCTGTTTGTGTTCAAATTTGATTTGTTCTGTATTTATAGTATGAATATATGGAAAAGATGAAAATGGCTTTACTGTGGTAAAATAATTGCTTAACCAATGAAACTTGGTATGGGAGATCATTTTATGCATAAATTTGAGCATCATGACATGTTTTGCAGGATGGATGAATATGCTTTAGTAGGCACTCCATCTGAAAGTACTTCTAAGAGTGTGAGCTTGGATGGAGCTAGAAGGATGGCTTTGAAACACATTGAAGCTTTTGTTCTTATGTTCTCTGATCCACAAGCATTTGCAGCTGCTGCTGCGTCATCTGCCCCAGCAGCATTAGCACAGGTTACTGAAGGTGCACGCATTCAAGAAGCAGGACATCTAAGATGCAGGTTTCCTTTCCTCCTTATATCTTGTAAAAGTTGCCCTTTTTTAGTATTGTTGTACCTTACTACCTCATGTATGGTCTTGTTTTCTGATGATACAAAGCCATTGTCAGCTGCTTGCTTCTCTGGTATTCTTTGTTTTGGCATCAAAATTTTATGTTGCACTACTGCATACAATTTTAAGTTTTTAACATTTTTCTTCATTTATCGGCATTCATTCAGCTTATATATTTAGTATGGGCATATGTAGGTTTTTTGACCAATTATATCCTAATTACTTGTTTCATGAAAGTATAGTGAATATTTAGTGAAGTGATAAAAACTACCCCCAAGTATGTTTTGTTTCTTTCTTCTTTCAGAGTGAATTTTTTACTCAGCGACAATGCTTGACTGAGAAGTCTCATACATGTCTAATTCATGGACCGTAAGACTGAAGGAGTTACAAAATATTTATTCACACAATTATTATGACAGTTAACATGCATATGCTATTTAAATCCTACTTTCAGCGTCTACTGTGTAAAAGCTAGGTCAATGTTTTGTGGCTTGTGCCGCTTGTGGTGTAATTCTGCCAGGTTTGTCATGGGATTGGATTGTGTTTATAGCTTCTTACATGCATCTGTCTTAGACGTATAATATATCACCATGCATGGAGGCTGGACAGCTTCATTTTATTTTCTCTTCTCTTTGTTTCTGTAGTTTTGTGTTGTTTCGGGGTTTAATGGTATACCTTGCGCTCTACTTGCATTAACATTTTCTTTTTCAATCGATTATCCATGGTTACTCATGTTGGAATATCTATCGTATTTTATTTTTATTGTTTCTCAGTGGTGCTGAAATTGGAAGATTCATCACTATGCTACGAAATCCATCATCTATACTCAAGGCTTGTGCAGCATTTGCTCTTCTCCAGGTAACTATAGCAAGTAGCAACATAATTTTTTTGTTATCCATATTCTGTTTGAATTCTGACGTTGTCATGTGTTGTTTTTTCAATTGCAGTTTACAATTCCTGGTGGACGACATGCCATGCACCATGCTAGCCTCATGCAGAGCTTGGGGGCACCACGAGTTCTGCGTGGTGCGGCTGCAGCAGCAACTGCCCCACTTGAAGCAAAAATCTTTGCCCGAATTGTTCTTCGCAATCTTGAGTACCATCAGATAGAGCACACAGTGTAGATCAGTTCATTTGTTGTTTACAGTCCTCTTTCTCAAATCATTTTGGACTTGTTGTATTTCACATGTGAACAAACTGCCCTATGTGTCATAAGAACACTACAAGGCGATCCTGATGCATGCGATGTGAAGCAAGTTATACATTAACTGGTTCTTATTTTTCACCATCTTTGGAGCTGCTTAGAAAACAGTTCTTGTTTTGAGATGTATTTCTTCCCTTGTATCAATCTTTTCATGTCAAGGCTGCAACAGTTAGGTACATTGACATAAATTTCATTGCCTTGATGTGCTTTTTTTCTTTGTATTATTCTTAACTATTCTGTATAATTATATTTTTAGAGCTAATTTAGAGAGACTTGTTAGAGTTTCTATTCGCTTCAGCTACCACCTTGAAATATATAGAATCTCAGTGGAATATATTTTTGATATCATTTTCTCCTTCATTTGCAATATACATTTAGTCTATAGAGTTGTTAAAAAGGTTTTAGAGTGGGTCCTTTCACTTGGACACAAGGGAGGCCAATATTTACTTTTATTTTTTAGAAATGAATTTTCTATTGACTCATGAAAATATTGTATTTGGTTTTTATTTTCTTAAACCACATATTAAAAGCATCATTTGTGATATATTTTTCATATATAATACATAGAATGATGATTAAAATTAGATTATGGATGTTTTCAGCAAAATTAGCTGAAGTCATAAACTAATTTATTCGGATTATAAGTATTTATTTAGATTAGTTGAAAATTGTAAAATTATATATAGTCATACGTTTTATTATATAAATAAAATTTATTTTTTCAAGATAGGAATATATATATATATATATATATATATATATTATGTAATTGTAATTTGAGGTACTTTAAAAAACGTTTAAATTTTTTATTAAACTTTTTAATGCTTCTATTTGTTTCTAAGAGTTGCATATGTCTAATTTGGTTTGGACAAGTTCATTTTATTTAAGCTAGATGATCTAATGAACATTAATTAATTTTTTATTTCTTAACTTTAACTATTGCTATATTGAATTTTTTTTATAATTTTAATTATAAGCAATTTTCATGTAATATTGTGTAATGAAACATTGAAAAGAATTGATAAAAAGAAATTAAAATTAATTACAAAAATATTAAAATAAGAGACAATAATAATAATAATAATAATTTAAATAAGGTACTCTTGTAGTTTACACGCTAATTTTTTTAAAATAAAATATTTTCATATATCTTACTAAATACTTGTATTATTAAAATTAGCTTATAAATTAGTCAAATAAATTATTATTTAAGTTATTAGTCTTACCAAATATATTATATATTTTAGTTTGTAATACACTTTTAATAGAAAATTAATAGTCATTATTTTTCTCTTGATTTATTTATTGATTTTACATTTATCTCTCTAACCTAAAAAATCAAAGTATTTTTTTTTTTTTGAGAAAAGTTTATTTAGACTTCTAGCTATTTCACATAAAAAGGGCATAAGAGTAAATAACACATACTATAATCATCTTATTAGGCATATGTACAAGTTAAAGTTAAGTCTATCTTATATTTAAAGATGGCGATATTATGAAATGTAGAGAGAAAAGATTAGAAAGAGTTCATGTTTAAGTTATCAACTACAAAACATCATCATCTCTTTCTTCTTAAGGCTTTGATGAGGTACATAGAGTAGAGAGAAATGTTTATTAAAAGACAATTGTGAGCCTTTTGTTGAGATATGAACATCATTTAAATTGGTTAATGCTTTTAAAATATGATCCATCATTTAAATTGGTTAAAGCATTAACTTAGTGTTCAACGGTTCATTTATGATAAAAACATAAAATTAGTATTAATGAAATGACAATAATTAAAGAATACATAAAATAATATTAAATAAATATGATAACGTGATTGGGTTTGACCCTTTAAAAATGTTAAACACTTTTGAACATAAAGTACATTTGCAAATGTTGTTTTTCTAATGCATAATCGTATCATATCATAATTTGTGACAAGATAAACTCCACTATTTTTTTCAAAGGAAAAAACTCCACCATTTAAGAAAATATGTATTTGCTACATTTTTTTTATTATTATTGTTAGATACATTGTTTTTATTGAAAAGGTCAAGGGGGTCTGACTTTGAAAATGTAATATCAATACTGAAAATATTCTTTAGTCTAATACTATAAACGAGAAATTAAAGAAAATGTTCTTTTAAACTAAAAACATGATCTTATATAAGTGGATTAATAGCATATTTAATTTATTTGTGAGGAATAACAACTTCCATATTAATTCGTATGTATCAAATATTTCTATCTCTAATTAATGAATAGTAAAAATTACTATTACTACGTTATTAAATATCCAAGTGGACATGATGCTTTATACATTATTAGAACAAGCTTCCATATAAATATTGTGAAAGAAAAATAGAAAATATAATAACTTTCTCAGAAATAAAAAAAAAAGAGAAAAATTAAATTAAAGAATATGTTATAAATCATACTTATTTTTCCAGTAACAGTATATTATTAAATTGCGCCATGAATATATTTTAAGTAAATAGCAGTCATACTTTGTTAATATTTAAAATATAAATCAACAAACTTCGGAAACATTTCCTAATGTACCCTTGCTTTTTTTTTTATTATTTGGAGTATGTTACTAAATTATACCGTAGATTCATTTTAATTTGCTAATGATACAATTTGCAAACATATTCAAACTAAATAAATAAGAAAGTGTACATGCATTTTAATTTCTTATTTCCTTTTGTTGGTTGCCTTCTTTCCTATGTAGGAAGATTGTTCAGAAATTTCTCCACTTTGAAAAAGAAAAAGAAATGGATTTTGCTGTGTAATGATTATTTCATGATTAGAGTTATTTCATAAAAATGATAAAAAAGTTTCATATTCCCATATACATTGTTAACAACAATATATAGATATTACCAAAAACTTAATTATACTAAATGAAGAAAAAAATTTGCTTCTGTTCACTTTGTGATAAGAGATATTAATCATTGAAGCAGGAGATTTTTATATGAGACAAAAGCAAAGACAAAAGCTCTTCAGATGAATCTAGCTGTGTTTGTTCATTTTATTGATGATGACTCTCTGTGTGTTTGCATCTTCAGCTATCACTGAACCATAAGAAACAAACCATAAATCTACTGTTAAATACAAGGATAATAAAGGAGTAATTAAAATCTTAAGAAGTTAATTTAAATTTCAAAACGGACTCAGTAAGGTGAAATTACATCTTTTTATAATTTGCCTTACCTTTAATTAACTTTTGCTAATTACAAAGTTATTGGTAATAATTAAGCATATAAAATAAAAGAGCTGATAAATAAGAATCAAGTTACATGAACAACCCCTCTATGAGCTCTGTGAAATTTAATGAGAGGAATTAAGATACTAACCTTAGGCCATTATGTTTTGATATTTGTAACACACTTGAGTAGCATTTCAACCACTTCTGATGAGACCTTTGAAGTTGATTTCTTCAAATCTTTAATCTTAGCCTCTGTCTCTTCCTCAAGCTTTTTTACATTAGATCCAGAACTCCCAGTGTTCTAAGAAAACTCACCCCAAAAATATTGTCAATCCAATAAAAACAAATAGCATATCAGAATTTTGACCTATGATAAACATCAATTTTTACCTCTGAAATTGAATTTTGGTACTCATCTTCCATGTGAGATCTGTATTGTGCAGCCTCCTTCTCAGCTTCTTCCTTTGCCTGCTTCAACCTTTGTGCTCTTACTGAAAAATTAAACACAACATTCATCAATTAGTTCATATTAAATGGTGCTAAGTTTGTAGATCACAAACAAATTCTAATTTCATCTCATTTCTTAATAGTGTTTTCAACAAAACTTTTATAACAAAAGTGTATAGAAGAATTGAATTCTTACAATTTCTTGCATTAGAAACAATGTGTTGTGCTTCTTGTTCAGCAGTTAACAGCATTTGAATGCCTCATTGTCCTTTAAAGGGATCCATGATAGCTCTGTATCAACAAATTCAACAATCATAAAACCTATTATAATTGTACATCAACTTGAATAATTTGATCATCATCATCAAAATTTCTATGTAAAATGAAAAAAGAGTTTGAAGAAACATCACATCAATTTCTTACCTGAAGAAAGGAAAGTGTTGGAAAAGCTTGGTGTGTGAGGGAGAACTTTGATGTGATTTGATGAAGAGATTATTGTTCTCACAATAACTCTCCGAAAGCTTTGGGAGTAGTTTTTCTATGTACCAAGTCAAACTGCGCAGTTTGTGTTGTTCAAAGGAAAAATTTGTTTATTACAAGAAAACAAATATTAAATAATTAATATTTATTTAAAAATTCTAAATACACGTATTTGAGTTATTTCATGAATATAAAAAAAAAAATTATAATTAGATAATCTAATAACACTGATAATCGTACCATCTGGAAGTTACTTTAAATATGATCCACGTGAGACTGATCTTAAATTAAAGTGACTCACACTGATCATAAAATTAATAGCCAACTAATATTTTATCATTGATAATTAATCATTTGAAAAGATACTTGGCATTTAATGCTGGTTGTCAAAACATTGCCTCCCTTAATAAAATTAACAAAAACGTAATAAAAAATTTATGAGTTTGATTACGATCATAGTAAAAGGGAAATTTAAATATTATTTGAGATAATTCTTTAAAAACCGGTCGTTTTAAATTACGTAACAATATAAATGATGGTGTCACTTAGAAATTTTGGAAGTGTTTGCCTTAGGATTCCTTAATTTTGTCAAAAAAATACCAATTAATTACACTTGTCATTATGTTTTCATTAAATTCTAAATATATTCTCAATCAATTTCTCGATGTAAATTTTATAATTAAATATATAACATTATTTACTGCATTTATGTATAGATAAACTCAATATAATAGATACTTTTAAAAATATAAATCATTTTATTAACTTATTATTATTTTTTAATTTTTAGAAAATTACGATAATATAAAATCATACTTTAACAGTAAAGTTGATATAATACACTTTTATTTAAATTCTTAATAGTGTAAGTGGTTCCTTCCCATAAAAAGAATATACAGATCGATTTTTTTCTTATTTATTAGCAAAACATACCTATTTTTTTAATTCGTTAATTACTATTCTCTTTTGAGGCTTGAACTTATCGTAAAATTTGTGATTAATGATCATTCATTCATCATGCAAACAAAATGTATTAATCAATTTTTGGACGTATTTATTTATGCTGAAAATAATTTATTTATTTATTTTAGAAGTCCATAAAAAGGATTTATTTATTATGTTTAATGTTTTGAAAAAAGAACATTAGTACAAAAAATATATATTTTCCAAGAAAGTTAAAAACGGTGTGTATTTAAGTTAAGAATGCCGTAAATGTACTTATAAAATTGCTCTTAGAAGATTTATAAATGATATTATTTATTTAATACAATAAAACATAGTATTTTCTTAATGGAGTTTGATATTACTTTTATATATTATTTAATATCAGATCGTTAAAATATGAGGACCTTCGTATTAGAAATTAAGAACGGTCAAACACGCGTAATAATGCTATTCTTGTATAATAGATAAATAATTACAAAGGATATTAATATTTTAGCAGAGAAACGCAGAAAAAAAAAATGATATAAACATACCCAAAATCTCAAAAACAGACGCAGAACATGTTCCATTCTGATTGTGTTTTCTGCACCACCAAACAAATAAGCTTTCATCCAAAATCCCAATTCTGAATCCACCAACCAAAATTCGTCTCTCTCTTCTCTCGTAAGTCTTTCTCTCTGTCACTGTCTTTCTGCTATGATTATTCGATTCTTGCCTCTGTGTGTTAAATTTTCGTGATCATATCAACCCCTTTTGAGATAAAGCACGTTATTGTATTAACCTAGTTCTAAAAAGATTGAATTTCAGTGCTTTTGTGTATGTTTTCCTTGTTTTCTTTCGAAATTGTTAAAATTTCACAACTCGCGACGGTCAATTTCTTCGTGAGGGTTTGTGGGATGAGTTGATTGAAATTGGGTGGGGGATTCAACATGCATCCAATTCCAATCTTGACGTTGTGGTCTGGTATTTTCTCTCCTCTTTGAATAGGAAAGGTTGAATGATTTGGAAAAATGAGTTCTGGCAATGTGAGGCCAGAAGAAGGTGCTCTAGAAAAGGAGAATGGAAGGGTTCCTGACTCAGCGGTTTCAGAATCAAAAGAGCAAAAGGTGGTTCAGCAGCCTCGTTCTAGTTGCCAGGCAATTGAGGATATTCCTATGTCTTGTGCAAATGAGGAGGATGTGCAGGTTAATATAGTTGGGAGTGGGAGCATAACCTTTGGTGGCAAGGCAGTGGAAGATGCTTGTGAGGATGTCACTGTTTCTGAATGTTCCAGTTCCAGTTCTTTTGGTGATACAGATTCTGAAACAGAGGATGCCTCTGGCTCGGCGTTCACCGATACTGGAATAGAATCGCTGCCAATGTGTGATGGTGATCAAAGTAAGACTTCTTTATCTAGGTATGTTTCTGACTCAGTCTTGAGTATCTTCTTGTGGTGTCTGAAGAAACCAATAAAACATATTTGAACATACAAAAAGAAGGGGGAAAAGAACTAACCATGCATGGAAGGAATCTGCCATAATTGTTATCATCCTATCATTTTTGCTATCGATTTCCTCTTCTTTGCCCTAATAAAAGACACTTTTCAGGGTTACTTGGTGGCAGATATTAAAGAAGAATCATCTGCTTTTATTTCCTTTTTTTTTATACAAGTACTATGTGATATAGTCTGCTCAAAATAAACAACTTGATCGTGTCTGTTACTTTTGTTGACATGACTAAAGTTGCGATGTGTCATATTTTTGTTTCAGCTTTACTTATTCTTGGCTGCTGTGTGTGTGTTTGATTAGAATATCAATTGCATGTGTTTAACAATTTACACTATTAACCGTTCAGAAAGAACAAGGCGACAACGTGGCATTGGAGGAGCTTCATTCACCCTGTTAGGTGGCGCTGTAAGTGGCTAGAATTACAAGTGAAGAAACTTAACACTCTGGCACTGAAATATGATAAAGAGCTTGCGGCATACGATTATAGAAAGCAGCTCGAGTTTTCAAAGTTCACAATTGATGATCTTAATGTGAAGTCAGTACCTATATATGATGGCATTGGCACAAACAAAGTTATGAAGAGAAAGAAAAGGAAAAAGGCTGAAGAACGTGATGTATCATCATATGTCTCCACGCATAGTATATTCTCGTACTATGGTATGACATTTCTTGGTTAGTTGTAGTATTTTTTGCTCATGCGATTCTCCTCCTAATCTTTTGCTCCCTTTTTTTGTCAAATTCCAGAGAACAAAAACCGGGGCACTTCTATGGAAGATTTTTGTGGTGATACCTTGAGTGAGTGACAGTAGTTACATAAATGTTGTATTTGCTATTTACTTTAACTAGCAAAATTCATGTCAATAAATTGTGGGTCGTACAAGGTGAAAGAATTACGTACAAAGGTTTTCATGTTTTTTACATGTAACCATTGGTATGAGTATGGCCTTTTTTGTGAAACAGGTTTTAATCCACTGTTATTTGTTTCTGCTTTCCATGACTGAAATTTTAATTCTGTTTTGTTTATCTGGAGTTAATGCAGATTTTACTGAGGAGGTCAAGTTTAATGATACATTGTCTTCTGCTGATCTTGAAGATAATGATAAAACTGTCATTGACATCATTAAAAGGATTGAAGAGCTACAGTCACATGTTGGGAAATTGAAAACTCGAATTGATAATGTTGTTAGAGAAAATCCAGAAAGGTTCTGTTCTGTAACTCAGTTGGGCATGATTGGACCATCTGATGGACTTAATCACTTGGGCCATAATGGTGGTTCTTTAGTTGGTAATGACAACACATTTCCAGTCAGATGTGTTCGTGCTTCATCACAGTATAAATCTGAGTTAAACACAGAAGATCTATTTTTGACTCAAAATACATTACCAACCCTGGCCATGGAAACTCCCTTTATTGAAACCTCCAATATGCCCCATCTTGAGTTTCTCCAGGAAAATGTAAGTTTTGTTTCCTATCCAAATGTAATTTCAACTTGTATGTTATTTATGTTTTCTACTTTGCTTGCATTAATTTGTGGTTGTGCTGGTATTGGGTATTGGTTATTGTTGTGGCAAGCGAGTTTCTCAATGCTTACACCAGGCTGCTGGTTTTGTCTAGTTTCTGTTACAGGGCAGAAGTTGTTCACAAGAATTGAGATGCCATTGAACTTCTATAATTCACTTTATCTTGCTCCCATTTCTTGTTATGCGGTTCACACTAAAAAATTGAGATGTGCATACTTTTATTTATTTTTAGAGAATGTCCGTGGGACTTGAATTAAATGTTTCTTATGCCTATCTATTAGTAAAATATATGTATGTAATTAGTCTTGACATGCCCTCTCATCTCATATTCTAGGTTTCTAAAAATTGGCATATGCTCCTGGTTCTAGCTGCCATGTGCGTGTTTATCATCCCTTGTTTAGAAGTGCTTTTTGCAAGTACTTTGTTTTGTCAATACTGTGTTCTTTGATGTGTACTGTTACTTGAAATTTTGAGCTGATAAGAATAATTTTAGTCATGGACCAAAGAACCCATCTACTAAGGTTATATGTGAATCCTAAACTTCGTTCCATATCTATCTGTATGTTTAAGGATCATTATAGACATCGTAAATTTGTAATGTCAAATCCTTTGCATGCAGACCGAGGATGAAATTCTTATACAAAATCAGGCAGCTAAGGAAGAGTTGCATGATTTCGAGAGTATTAGAAATCAGTTTATGGAGAAAACCAAGGAATCAGTTGAAGAGCATAAATCCATGTCCACTGAGAATACTGTTTCTGCTTTTCAAGTTGGTTCTGCATCGAACTCAAATCTTCGTAGGAGCAAAAGGAGGGGGAGGAGGAAAATTGGCGTAAAGGGCTGGAAGCGGAGATAGTAAGTTGAATCTGCATGCATTGATTGTTTTTTTCTTGAGACAACTACAGGAGCTCAGAATTTATCAATCATAATGTGTAAATGGTAGTTTTGTCGGACATACGTTTTCTTACATGAAGATGAGTTCTTGCATCAATCAACAAATGAGTTCAATTGTACATGACGTAAAAAGGTAGCATGTTCTATGTACAAAGAAAGCTTGTGTTTATAGTTATCGGAGAGTTAAGCAATTTTTTCTTGATTTGTTTGGGGATTATTGCGTCAGTAATTGAATAAGTCTTTTCTCTCTTTGTCCCTGAAGAGTCACTACACATGCTGTAATGCTGTGACACAGGTGATTGTGTTCTTTCTATTCTTTTTCCTTGTATCTTATTTATTTTGCCATATCTGTTTGTTTGAGTGGTGATTCTATACAAGTTAATTTATGCAAGCATATTGAAAGATAAAACATGATGCATTGTTACTGCATTTAGAATTCATGTTAAAACTAATTGGCATTAAATAAAATTGTCCGACTTGTTGGTAAATTGCACCTTGGTTGATGTGGTCGAAACTACAAAACAACATAAAATAGTGGAACAAAAACATACAAGATGTTTGGTCCAACACATTTTCTTTATACGATTGATGTATATCTTTTATTTAGGCTTGAGTTGTCTCTTTCTCTTACATATTGAACCAGCAGAGGAGTGTGTCTAAGAAATAATGAAGATTGTATAGATCTTCACATATTTATAAACTTTAAAAGGGTTTTTACAGGTATTGGTATGGGTCTTGTTTGTGCCAAAACGACCTTAATACCTAATTGACGAATTCTTCCTCCACCCCCATCGGCACCTCCATATTTATTGTTAAAAGACAACTATACCCTTAATTAAAAGGTGCAAAGACAAAAATA